>ENA-ORUG01000014-ORUG01000014.1-human-gut-metagenome-genome-assembly--contig:-NODE-14-length-233041-cov-10.906321_pt1 | contig 233041 bp, 243 predicted proteins | sample MGYA00242079_ERZ509207 | MGnify/ENA primary metagenome ERZ509207 (study PRJEB26280, sample SAMEA2338780) | human gut metagenome | biome: human gut; feature: human-associated habitat; material...
GGTTTTGCAGTAATAACGTAAAAAACAACGCTAAAATGCGTTGCTCTCCGTTTTTAACAATTTTTAAAGCTGATTTATTTGTGCAGCTATATCAATTTCGGTGTCAAAAGTCACCGCTTCCACTGCTTCTTTATCGGTTAATCCTTCGATGTAAACTTTAAGCGCAGCATACTGCATATGCAGGTTATTACTGCGGTCTGCTGCCAACGCGTCAATCTGGTCTATGTCCGTTTCGGTTAAAGCCTGTATGCCGCTTTCGGCATCTATCCACGGCTGGTTATCCAACTGACGCACTCTGATGCGCGTACGAGCTTTATCCAATTTAAAAGCTGATTTTAAATCATAATCATAACTTGCCCCATTATATTCAATCGGCAACTGTTCACGGCGGTCACGTTCGGCTTTCATTTCTGCCACTTTAGCCGTTTTAGCATCATCCAGCGTCTGCTCAGGCGGAGTTAATGTTGCGCCTTCCGGAAGCTGGCCGATTTCTTTAACTTCCCTGCCCGGCGTGCCATAAGTGTCACCCGGCAACCAATATTCTTTCCCGCGATAATCTTCTGTTTCTACCCATGCTGCACCGTTCCAAACAGGTATATAGTTTTCCTTTTCGGTCGGCGGCGCAACTTCCACACAGTCGCCCGGTATATTCCAAGCACCGGACGGCGATTTATCGCTATCGTCCAAAGTAATAATACCTTTGTAGGTCTTGTTTTCAAGGTCGAATTGATATACTTTTTTAGTTGTCATGATTAATCATCCTTTCTGTTTTGAAAATAATTTAAGGTGGGGATAACGTAAATATTTTACAAGCAGGTTTGCCTGAAATTAGTGGTTGGTTACAATTGCACAATTGGAGTATTAATAACTGTTCAGGCGCATTTTATAACTTAGCAGAGCAAGGCAAGCCGGTTAGTGGTAGCGCATCCTCGCTAAATGGTTACAGCAATGTTTCATTTAACGCTTCCATTTTTAATTCGATTTACGGCAATTCTGATACCGTACAGCCGCCAGCGATTACATTAATACCACAAATAAAATTCTAAGGTGGGGATTCACTGTCTGCCCTTGCAGCTGGGCTACCGAACATTACCGGTAAAATACAATTTTACGGTAACAGAGGCGGAGTGCAAAAACAAGAAGGTGCATTTTATCCAACTAAAACAATCAATAATACCGTGCCTGCAGCAGACCAATCTCTTGAAGGTTTTGGCAAAGACGAAGACATTATATTTGACGCAAGCAGAAGCAACAGCATTTATGGTGCTTCCAATACAGTGCAGCCACCCGCGCTGTGCTTAATTCCACAAATTAGGTTTTAGTATTTAATCTGTGGTATTAAAGATAAAGCTGGTGGTTGGACAGTGTCAGACGCGCCATAAATATTTGAGGACAATGAAGCACTAAATCCTAAATCAGACACGGGTTCTGTTTGGTTTGCATTAGGTACGCCAAGATTATTGTTCCCTTTTGCATAAAATACACCTTCCGGCCAATAACAGCCTAATGCTACGCTTAGGGTCGATATGCGTGTGCTGCCGCTAATATTTGGCAGTCCGGGCGCTATAACAGAAGGCGTATCTCCACCTTGGATTACGCGCGCGCGATAATCCGGCAGCACAAAGGTTGTTTCTCCGTCCCCCCAACCATATAAGTAAGGATAGTTGTGGATATTACCATACGATATTTTTACTGTTCCGGCAGCCGTTGCCGCTATCGTAATTGTTACGCTATCGGCACTAATTTCATCAATCATGCAGTCTTCAGGAATGCCAGTGCCGGTAATTAAAATGCCATCGCCGCAGACTTCTTTCGCAGTTTGAAGCTTTTCGATGTCCTCTGCCGATATCCCGGTAATGGTTGTGCCGCTGACGGTAGTAGTACCGGTAAAGCTGTAACGGTCATCTTTATCGTAAAAAGCGTCATCTTCATCAGCATCGTGGAAAATACGAATGTAGTCGCTGCGCTGTACCGTTGCGCCATTAATTTTTACGCAGCCCGGTCGCAGTTTCTTATCATGAAACGGTACGCCAACCGGCAAACCAAAGCGCACATCATCTACAATCCACTTAACCGTGCCGTCCGTAATATACTGCCCCATTGTGTTAACACCGGAAAAGCTGGGTTCGGAAGCCGCCGTTGTGCCGGCTGTTACACAAAACAGATATGCCCAGGATGGCAGGTTAGGGCTATACGCTATGTCGCCATACTGATACGCTTTACTGCGGCTTAAAAGATTTAAACCTGTTTGCAAGTTAACGTTACCGGTTCCATCTGGTGTTTTTCCGTTAATTGATTTAATATAAACGCTTAAATCAGGTAAATTATTGAGATTGTTATAATCCAGTTTTGCACCGTTTGCTCCACCGCTATGGTCATGTTGATAAATATTAATAATCTCCGGCCGCATATCAACGATATTACTTTGCTGAATAACGGACGTGTTAGCTGGTACCGTTACTTTTGCCAATGCAACCCAACCTTCTGGTGTTGTAGGTACGGTAGGTTCTGCTGCAGCTGTACCGCCGACAACTTGAAAAGCTATTGAACTTGCAATGCGTGTTTTAACTTCAACCTGCGACACATTGCGACTAACAACATCAGTAAGCACATTGCGTATTTCCGGTTCATCTTCAACTTCTTCATATTTTGCACAAATTAAATCTATGCGCGGCTGGCTGGCGGATGCAGGTGCAATAGTAAGCGGAGTAGTTAAATCTGCTTCTAAAAGCCCTTGATATCCATTCTGGTAAATCCTTCCGGATTTTACATATACCGTCATATCCGGCACTGCCTGCGCAGTTACTTCTAATCCGCTTACACAATCATTTGCGGCAATAAAATCCGAAATGGTAGTTATTAATCCGTTGTATAAATAAGCGTTATTATTATTTAAGTCATCACTCAAAAGCTCGGCATAATCATTAAACTTTACTCTATGCATTCGCTTCTCACTCCTCGCTTAAAAATTCGATATAAACCTTCGTTCCGGCAACAATTATCATCTGTACTGCATCCATAATTTCAGTTCGTGACAAATTCTGCTTTCGTGTAGCAGGTAAAGTAAATGTTCCAGCATCCAAATAATCAGCATCATAAAAAAATAAACCAGCACTCAATGCACTGGTTTCTGTATGTTTTATTCTAATATATCCGGTAAAGCTGCTATCTTTTTTACTACCCAATCTCGCAACATAACGGCCAGAACCATCAGAAGCTGCTGAAACCAAGTTATCACCGGCAGGCATTAAAAATATGCCAGCATTGTTATAGGCTGTATCTCGGATAGGTTCAAAAACTTCAACCGGTTTCTCTCCGGTTAAATCTGTTAATACCTGAATAATTGCCTGCCGTGTACCATATAAACGTAACATTTCAACGATTATGCGGCCACGGAAGCTATCATCATCTTCCATATATTTGCGTTTTAAACGTACCAAATCCCAGCCCCAGCGGTCAAGATATTCTCCTGTCGCTGTTCTTAAATAAATTTGTTCCGTCATTGCATCTACATTGCCGTTAAACTCGTCAATAGCCGTTATCGCAGCTTTGGCTAAAGTATAAAGGACAGTGCCTTTTTCAATAGCACTGTCCCCCAGCCAAGTTAAATATTGCAGTATTCTTTTCATAATACCGTAACCTCCACGCTATCCGGCTGCAAAATCTCGTTTTCTTCCGGTACGGTGTCCGTTGTCGGCTCGGTAAGTTTTACGTTCTCCACGCCTGCCACATTCATGGCCGTTTGGATAATCGTTGCAGTATACAGCGGCTCACCCATTTCAAGATTTGCCACCAAATCCGTAAGTGCAGAAATAACGCCCTGACGGGTCAACACTTCATCACTACCGCTTAAAACATTAATAGACATTTTTATATCAACACCGACTCGCACGGCCCTTTCAATGGTGTACTGAATACAAAAGCCCCGGTATTCATCGATTTTTTCTTTTACAGCCGCCAACAACGTATCATCAACGCTGCTATCAAGGTAAACCGTAAACCAGCCTTTTGTTGGATAGTTGGCACGAACCGTAACACCGGTAACACCTGATACGGTCATTGCCGCATATTTTATAGCGCCTTCCGTTGCACGTCCAAGGCTTTCAAAATAAGCCGGCACACGATTTCTATAATCATCGTCAGTTTCATCGTCCATGCCGCCGGTCATTTCAACAACCTTTGCCCAGTCTATACCTGATATGGCCACACCGATTTGCTTTAACTCCGTACCAGCCGCAAGGTTAGCATTACTTCCCTTTGCCACCGCACGTGCCGACACATTAACGCTAATTCCACCAACCGGTAATGTTGCCAACTCTGTAGTAGCAAATTGCGCTCCATTTTCAGCTTCAAAAACCGTACCTATTGGTATAGATATACCAATAGGACTGGCGGCATCGCGCCCGATGGTTATAATGCCAAAAGCCATGCTACCAAGCTTACGGGTCATTCCTAAATCTTCCAGCCTTCTGTCAAGCCATTCCCCTTCAGAAGTAGATATGAAAAATTTTAAAACAAATTTGTACAGATACATATATGCTTCCTCAATGGCGCTTGCCACTGCTTCCAGCACTGTACGTGTCACACTGCCGATGTTAAAGTCGCTTAGTGTACTTCCCACAACGGCATTAAACATTGTTTGCAGAATATCTTTAAAACTTTTTATCAAACCATTACCCCCCCACATCCAAAGTGTAAACAAGATTATTTGTTCCGGGGTTATCGACTACTTTATAATAAACGGTATAAATTATAGTTCGTTCGGCATGGTTGACGGTATAAGTTACGTCTACCAATTCCGCACGCGGCTCTTGCACAATACAATCTTTAATATTAGCAAGTGCCATTTCCAAAAAACTATCCGACATTGGTTCAGATAGAATATCATAAACGCCGTTGCCATATTCCGGGTGCCTTATAAGCGTACCCTTCGGGCAGTTAAGACGCATTATAAGCGCCTGCCTTACGTTATCAGCATCACTGATAGGCTGCATATCACCGTTGCGCGAGATTACCTCGCCAGCGCCATCCAGCCACCCGGTATCGGCAATCATGATATCAACGCCTAATTCCTTATTCATTTTTAGTCCCCTATAATGACATCGTTGCTGCCCTCAGCCATTGTATCACCACAGCTTATGCTATCGCCGATACGGCAGGCGGGCAAACCGTTAATAAAGACCGTACCGCTACCGCTACTGCTTGCTCCAGCGTGCGGGCTATGGATAGGACAGGCTCCGTGCGTTTGCCAGCCATCATTAAGCCGCACTGCACCACGTCCGTTAATAATAACATCACTACTACACCCAACAGCAGGTGTTGCAGGATAGCAATGCGGATGTCCAGCCGACATATCACCTTTTCTTACAGCTCCCGGCATAATATCACCCCTTTAGTTAATCATTACCTTTGTACCTTTAAGCGTTAAAACACCTGTAGCCTGTAAAGTAATATCGCCGTTGGCATGAAAACGGAACTGTGAGCCGCTCTCGTGTACCATTGCGACTTCTTCGCTTGGTGGCGGAGCATCTGCACCTTCGCTGTAACTGCAACCAATTACGTGGCCCTCGTTTAATTCACCATTGGCAAATACCACAAGCACCTCTTGCCCAACATGCGGCAGTGCTACAATGCCCCAGCCAGCGCCGACATACTGGCTTGTTACACGAATAAAATCACTTTCTTTTTCCAGAAGTGGAAACCATACTTTAACGCGGTAGTTATCGGTATCAATGGCCGTAACAATACCAACCTGAGCGAATGTAGTCTGGTCATCCATTTGCATATCAGGTCACCGCCGTTTCATACAGGTTTTCTCGGTACTGCGCCGCACTGTCAGGCTGTTGATTAGTACCAGATAATGTACATGTATAACCGGTTGACGCGGCAAAATTATGTTTAATTTCAGACACATAGTATTTACCGTCAAAGCGTCCGCATCCTTCGATAGCTATTAGCTTTTCGGCGCCGACAGCAGCATTACCAGCTATTTCCATGCTTTCAAAAGTAACCACTGCCGTACAAAGTTTAGACAGCAGGTTTTGTGCCGTACGCAGTGCTAAATCATACGTTTTTGCTTTGCTGTCATAAACAACTTTTGCTTTCTCGCCGTATTTTGCAATAAGGTCATCGTTTTGCGCCGTTGCCGATATTGCCTGCTTACCTTTGCCCATAAAGTGCCGTACGATTACTTTATTGGTAATTTCCAGCATACTATCATCAAAGGTTACAGATTTGATATTGCTTGCCGTGTCCTTTTTCCAGTAAAAAGTAGAAGTTACTTCTTCCTCGCCGTTTTCGTCCTTCTGTGCCTGCCGCTCTCCAAAATATAACTCTTTCTGCGGCGTTACATAGCACACAAAGCCTTCGCGGTCGGCCATAGTTTGCAGTATTTGCCATTCTTTCTTATCTTTGTACAAGTCGCGTTCCACAATCGTGGTAGTCGGCGTTACTACCGGCGTCAATCCATACTTCTCGGCAAGCAGTTCAGCTACCTGCGATGCAGTACGTTCCGCAAAAGCAAGATTAAATTCGTTATCCAAAAGCAAGGCAGCATAATCACGCCCAACAAGCGTAACATACTGGCCGCTGGCACTGTATGCAGGCCGCACGCCGTCAACTTTACCACGAAACACCAGCGACAGTTCGTTTTTGCTCCACGCCTGCGGGTTAGCAACATAGCCGAGGTAAATTTGCACGTCCATTTCCTTACGCAGATAATCCGATAGTGCTTTATCATTTTTCAGCGTCAACTCAAAGCTGTCAGCGGCATTATATAGCGTGTCAGTAACGGCAAGCGTTATAATGTCCTGCCAACTGATTACTTCGGCATTCCCACCATCACGCGGCGTTACTTCAATCCATGCACGTGGATATTTCATATTACACCTCCAGCGGCGGTAGCTTCTTCAAATCTTCTTCCGCAATTAATTTCAAATCTTCCATAGCGTGCGCATCGGCCGGTAATGTAAGCGTTTTTACATCATCTGGCACAATCGCACTGTTAAGCCCGTTTATCATAGCTATATACTGCCAATCATCAGCATTACCGCTGATATTAACAGCTATTGACCGCAGGCAATCGCCTTGCACAAATGGTTTTGACACTGTAGCTACAGCCTGCAAAGCTCCGCTTGCTCCGCTTTTTGCCATTTCAGCTATGATATTGCTTTGTTTAACAAGGTTTGTCAGCTGATAGGTAAGCGATGTTGTTATATCGCCCACACGTATCAGCGACATTTCATAATCCACAAGGTCATCACGCTGCCAGTTATAATTAAAACTTTCAATTATAACTTTGGTATTAATCGGGCCGAAAATAAAAAGTGCTTCCGCGCCTTTGTTTTGCAGTTCTTCCAGCGCCCGCGCTTTATCCAGCGCACCTATTTCATTAATAACGCCTTTAAAGCTACAACTCTGTTCGCCCTGCCCCATATCCTGGTACTCTGTTTTATACCCCGGCACTTCAAAACGTGCAACCTTGCGGCTGGTTACAAACTCAATCTTTTTTTCAGGCGGTATCAATGTAATACCGCCTATATTTAAAACGCTCATACGCTTACCCCCTTGCAGCTGCGTATTTACCTGGTAATGCACCTGCGGTAAAGGTTGCCGCTTCCTCGGCACTGCGTACAATAACCTCGTTGTTCTGTTGAACACTAAGCCCGCCGCCAGTATTACCGCTACTCATAGGCTCTGGCGTACTGGTATCAAGCTTTGCACCTATCTTTTCGGCCAACCATGCACCGCCATTGTTCATAATATCCCTAAGGCCTTGCACAATCGGGGTAATCAAGTCTAAAATGCCTTGTAAAATAGGCTGCACTATATTAAATACCCACTGAAACGCCCCCGCAATTCCCTGAATTACAGCACAAAGGTTCTGAATGGCAATAATCATAAAATCAGCAATAAACCCGCCTATCTTCGACAGAATAGGCCACGCCGCTTCAAACATTTGCCAAAAGATACCTATCAGCGTAATAACCGTTGCAATAATAGGGTCTATTGCTGCCCAGATTTTTGCAAAGCCCGCCTGTATCATCGGCATGTTTGCTGTTGCCCACGCGGATATCTGGTTAAATAACGGCGTAAGCTGTGCAACTATACCACGGCAATAATCAATAACGCCGCCCGCCTGTGTAAATCCATTAATCAGCCATGTTATTACGCCGCCGATACTTGCACCCATCTGCGCAAAAGTATCTGCCAACTGGTCAGATAACGGTATAGCCATTTGTAATGCCGGCATTAATGCTTCCAGCATTTTCAAGCCACCCTGCTGTACACCGCTTTCAAGGTTGCCTGTAATGGTAGACCATAAGCCCGCGCCGCTGGTCGATAGTTTTTCAGCGCCGCCAGCATAGAAGCCTTGCAAGCTCCTGCCCTTGCTGTCCGTCATAGCAAAAAGGTCGCCACCAGCAGCCTTAAAATCATCAGCCGACATTTTAAAGCCGAACTCTTTAAGGCGTTCCATTTCGCCGACATTCGCATCGGCCAGTGCTTCCATGGCGTCCATAACCGTTTTGCCCGGATTAAGCGCCGCCATATCTTCGGCCAGTTCTACAAATTCCATAGCCTTTTTGGTATCACCATCGGCAACGGATAGCGCGCGTGTGCCTGCTTCCATAACTTCACCTTGGCTAAAAGGTGTATAGTTAGCATTTTTTTGCAACTGCGCCATGTAGTCGCTGGTCATTTTATCCAGTGCCGCACTATCCATGCCAGCATTACTTACGCCGATAAAATGACGCATACTAATTTGCTGCTGCTGTAATTGGCTACCTAATCCGACCGCTGTACCAGCAAATCCTATCGCTGCTGTTGCTGCACCGACAACTCCCAGTGCCGCACCTAAAGCTACTGTTTTTGTAACTGCGCCACCGATAGATGATGTAAACTTTTTAAAGCGGTCTGTTGCCGCATCAATTCTTTCACTTGATATATTGATAGGTATTTTTGCTTTAATACTATCAGTAATGCCGCGCAGACGGTCACGTATGGTATTAAAGCTGCGAGTTGCTTTTAAGCTAACTGGCATATCTTTTAGCTTTATTTTTGCCTTTTCGATAAGGTTAAGCTGTTTAATTGCCTGTTTAATACCAGGTAACGCCTGATTTACAGTACGGATAATGATTTCGACTGTATCGTTCATAGTTAACCCCCTTCCCTATTTTTTCATAGCATCACTTTCCGACTTCATCAGCCATTCTGTCGCATAATAAAGCGCATCTCTGTCCTCTTGGTCCAAATTCAGCCATTCTTCATAAGTAACAGCGCGGCCATACCTGCTTATTTGGATAAATCGGTAGAGGTCGCATTCTCTAATAAAAAACGAGCTTTTTCGCGTGCTTCATCTTTTCTGTTTTCAGTCATGCCAAACATTTCATCAAATGCAGAGAAATAATAATCAAAATCAAGACCGTCCATTCTTTCAAGGGTACGCTTATAATCAACATCAGGCTTTGCGCCGTCAATTTCTACAATGCACTTTGCCGCCGTATACTGTGCTACAAGCAGCAAATTGCTGATATTATCTGCCGACATTCTTGTTTCTTTGGTCACAATAACCTTATCCATACCTTTTGGACGTCTAAATTTAATAACTTTACCGCTTGGTAATTCTAACGGTCCATAAATAATCTGTTCAGCCATAGTTCAAACCTCCAATAATAAAAATAGGCGGCAAAATGCCGCCATAATTTACGCCTGCGAAATGCCTTCCGCTTTAAAGGATAAATCTTTTTTTACTACTTCTGCGCCTGCCGTTATAGACAACGCCAGTTCGTTAAACACAGCCTGTTCAACACGGATTCTACCGTCATAGCCTTTGTTGGCATTTTTCAGCGTTGTTTCAATGGTAAAACGCGGGCTTTGCGGGATAGCTTCACCCCTGCGGATAGTACCGCTACCCATAATGCGCTGAATAACATCAACATGCAGCATACCGCGCGTTAATTTACCTTCGATGCCAATCTGTCCGTCAAGCTGACGCGGAATACGCTCGCCAGTTTCAAGGTATTCTTGCAACTCGTTTGTTACAGTAATTTCAGCTTCCTGATATTGGCCGACAAGCTCCGGCCCATTTTCGCCGATAATAGATATTGTTACATCATAGCCCTGCAACGGGTCACTCATTATTTATACCTCCCTTCTTATGCAGCGTCATCTTCGCTCAGTTCGCGCTTCATGCGCAGCACAATAAAGTCAGCCGGATAAAGCGGCAACCACCTAATAATAGCCGTTAAAATGCGCGCCTGAATGTTTTCCGGCGGATTAGTTTGGCTGTTGCACAAGGTCTTTTTATAGCCACGGATATATCCGAGGTTCTTCTGTACCTGCAAATAAGCGTCACACTGTGCAGCAATGTTATTCCACAGCGGCGTATCATGCGGCTCGCTGATTGCCCACTGCATGGCGTTCCACAGTTCCATATTCATTTTATCCTGCTGGCGGCGGATACAGATTTGAGACCATGCGCTGTCACTGGAAAGCGTTAAGCCGTTGCGTACCCTAAAACCACGGTTCGGCACAAGCGTAATCGGGCAAATACGCGCTTCGGTAAGCACTTTGACCTGCGCGTAAGTATAATCACCGCGCGTGGACAGAATGCCGTTCACCTGCTTGTTAGACGGCGACTGATGCGGGTTAAGCACCGAGATAACACCGGCAAGATAACCGTCAGGCGCTACATATTCGCCTTCAAGTTCTTCCGGCTCTACCCAAGGATAAGCAAATACGCCGCGGTCACTGTCCAGCGTTTTGGTCTGAGCAATCGCACTATCCACTGAAAGCTTGTCCTGCGTGTTCAAAACAGCAATGCGCAAACCTTCTTCAATGTCGCAGTTTTCACAGAAAGTAATAAGCGCAGAACGTACTTTATCACTCGTCTGCTGCGCACAAAGTACAATGCCGCACTGTATAGGCTCCAGCACATTAAGCCCGGTACGGTCGCCGGTGCTGCTGTCGATAGCGCCGATATAATCATCATCATCTACTTCTGCTCCATCACTGCCACTGGCAAGGCTTTTGGCGCCTTCGGTAGCATCCGGCAATCCGCTGGCATTTTCTGCAAGCGTAAGTGTTACATATTTCGGTACAATATCCGCGATTTTTTCAAGCGTAAGTTCCCGGAATTTTTCTACACTGTTTCTAAAGGTAATCGTGAGGTCAAAAGTAGAAGCTTCTGCATCTTTGTCTACCTCTACTTTAATTTCATTTCCCCAAGTACCTTCGGATGTTGCTTCTACCGTCAAATATGTAGTACTGCTTTGCATAAGTGTCAAAGTTGCTTTTTTAGCACCTTCGCCTACGATACGCACAATTCGCAAATCGTTTGCGCCCTGACGAAGCGCACCGATGGCACTAAGATAGCCGGTTAAACCTTTTACGTAACTGCCAAAGGTATTGACAAGTTGGTCCTCATCGCCGATAGTGGTTGCAAAATTTACAGGCCCACGCTCGAAGGTACCTACAATGCCAATACCGGCCAGCGACATTTGGTCTGTTGGCCTTGTGCCGACATCGCTTTCATCAATCTGCACGGACGGCACAATAAATTCCATTGCCATGTATTACTCCCCCTTTTTAGATTTTGCTGCTGGCTTTTCTTCTTTATCCGGCGCAATATCTGCTTTGATAGTTAAAACAGTAGGAACTTTGCTTGGACGCTGACGGTCAAGCCAGAATTTAACTTGTAAAAAAATAACCGCCCCTGCAGGTTTTGACCTGTCAAAATCGGTTAAAAATTTAACTTTTGTAATTTTGCTGCTGCCGGTTACGATGGTTGGTGCTTCCGTAAGCAGATATCGGATGCGCTCGGTCAGCATAACGATAATTTCTTCGCCCGCTTCTTCGTACTGTTCCAGCTTCTGCCACGGCACTGACAAGTAAATACCCCAGGTGCCATAGCATTCGTCCTTGTCCTGCGTATATTCTTTGCAGTCAATTTCATGGCATCCTACGTTTACTTCGGCGTCTTTACCAGTAGCCGGCACGCCTGCGATAGCATTGTAGTTATCAATAACACTTTTAATAAGGTCATCGTTTTGCAGGCGGGTCAGAATTTCTTTTGTGATTTTGTAAATCAAGCGCGTTTCACCTCCACGCTAAACAATTTTTTATAACTGCTGGTACTGCCCGTGCCGCCGTCCACCGTTGTGCCGTTAGCACTTATTAAAAAATCGGCATCAGTAAGTTGTTTTAACAAACGGTCTACTTCTGACTGATAAACTTGCAGTTTAGCAAAATAAATATCTGTATCAGCATATCCTTCATGCGCCACAGGGTCGCGCCCCATATACTCACGGCATACGCAGATATAGGCATAGGCAACGCCTAAACGCTTAACCATATAACTTAACGGCTCGGCGATTTTGTCCTTGCTAACGCCAAATCTCGCAGCGATGGCACGGATATACTGTTTGGCTTCTTCAATGTGATTTTCCGTTATCGGCAAAACCTCATCGTTGAAATCTTTTAAATTAAGCATTTTACCCCCTTGCGGCATTACCTACATGCCGCTGAAAAATACGGATAATATCCCGGTGGTTTTTGTTAAAGGCATTGTATAAAAACGGGTCAGGCTTAATGCCGCGTATCTGATGACCACGGCTATATGCAAAACCATTTTTGGCAACCCAGCGCAGGGCATATTTTGCTTTTGGGCGCACATTATACGCCCTGCCACTGCGGCCATAAACGCCGGTACCTTCATGCTGGTAGATACCGTAAGGCACCTTTTTATCCAGCATGACTTTACCTTCGTTTTTTGTTATTTCCGTTGCTATGCCTTCACGTTCCAATTTGCCGGTGCGAGATGTATATTCATGTTCCTGCTGGGCTGTTGTTTTAACCAATTCTGTGGCTTCTTTCAGTGACCGGTTTACAGCTTTTTCAATTTGTACCGGCAATACTTTTTCAACGTGCCGCAGGACTTTTTCCATGTCAATCTCTACCGACAGCATTAGGCTACATTCGCAATGAATACAGTTTCGGAGCTTTCAAAGGACGGAAGCATAATTGCAGATACGATGGTTTTTGCATTTACCGGGTGGATTTCTTTGTAAGTGGTAATTGCAACGCCGGTTTTAACGATAGATACGCTTGCGCCGTTCTGACCGGTCATCAGGTCTGCTTCTTCCGGCGTAGTGCCGAACCAGGTATTACCGAGATTACCGGGTGGCAGCAAGGTAAATACATTATCCGGGAAGAACTGCTGGCTCTCGCCACCTGCTACAATCAGGTATTTTTTAGTGTAAACAGATACCTGCAAGCGGAATTTTTCATTGAACCAGTTTTTAAGCTGGGCATCAGTAATCGGCGCGGAAGCAGTCAACAACGGCTTCAATTCCGTAAGAATTTCAGTATTCTTTTTCAGGTAATTGAAAGTTTTACGGCTGCAAATAGCTCGGGTCGGACGCACGCCAGTATCACTTTCGATAATGTCAATCCAGCTTTCGATTTGTTCAGTAACAGGTGCGGCGGCGTTGCTCCATGCGTTAGTGCTGGTAAGTTTGGCTTGAATATGTTTAGTATTAAATTTGTAGTCAAAATCACGGTGCAATCCGGTTTTATCTACAATAGAAATTTTACCGGTAGAAAGCAACTGCATACGCATACGTTCAGCATCTACATCAACACCTGCAACAAGGTTGTTGGCATCATCATAAATTTTCTGTACAGCGGTTTTAACGGAAGAATCCATGTTTGCCGCCATAAAGGTAAGCAGGTTTTGGCGTTCTTCTTCGCCGATGCGCATAGCTTCACGGAAGAATGGCATTTTAGTTTCGCTGATAGTCAAGCCCATGCGGTCACGGAGAGGCGCCTTAGCGTCAAATGCGCCGTTAGCCAGCGCTACCGGCAGGCTGCTATGGGTTTTAATCCATTTCAGGTCAATGCCGACTTTTTTCTTTGCCGGAAACAACAGTTCACCGAGGTAAGGGATTTGGTTGCTCCCCAATTCGTTAACATAGGCGGCAATAACAGGGGCATTGACATAATCAAAAATTGTTTTAGGCATTATTTACTCCTCCTCTTAGTCATCATCTTTGGTGCCGATAAAGGTAATTTGTTTCAGCGCTGTAATCATAGTTGCAGTGGGTGCTTCGGGCAGCTTTGTTACATCAATAAAGCCGTGAATAATCAGTGCGCCAATTTCCGGCCCACCGGTTACATCCACATCATTCATCAATACACCTTCTGCGGCAACAGCGGTAACCAGCGGTTCGCTTTGTCCATCAACAGATTTTTTTGCCGCTTGGCTACGGTCAGCAATTACACCACCGCCTAAAATAGTGCCAGCAGGCACAATCTTTCTGCCGTCAGCGTCTGCGGTTACATCAGTATCACCTACCATAATGGGAATTGCCACATAGTGGTCAGGGATAGCAAGAATTGTTTTCGGGGTAGTCAGTTCAGTTTCTTTAAAATACATAGTTTTTACCTCCTTACTCAAAATATGCGCCAAGCGCTTTATCATCAGGCTGGCCACCTTTGGCTTCCTTAGCAAGCTCTTTGGCAAAATCGGACATATCGCCGTCTTTGCCACCGGCACCGCCAGTGCCGCCGCCAGCGCCACCCTTCTGAACATTTTTTACAAAGGTCGGATTCTTATCTAACCAGTCTTTGATACCTTCTTCAATCGTTGCTCCGTCATCTCCGTAGGTCAGCGTTTCATCATCGTTTACTTTTACGTTGCCACGGAACATGGGCAGCATAGTCGATGCGTCAATAGCATTGTTTTTGTTAAGTGCTTCCAGCAGGGCAGTGTCTACCATGCTGCGGTGACGTTTTTCGCGTTCTTCGGAGTTTTTAGTGTTAAGGTCTGCAATCTGTTTCTCAAGACGCTTAATTTTGCGTTCAGCGGCGGCGTTATCTCCTGTTCCACCTTTTGCCTTTAAAGCGTCAGCAACAGCAGCCTGCAAATCCTCTGCATCTTCATCAACGCCCAGCACATCGGCGAACACTGCAATCTTTTCTTCCAGCGGCTTAACTTTGCCCTCGGCATCTTTTACCTTCGTATTCAGCGTGCGGATATTCTTTTCTTTAGCTTTGATATCTTCATCTTTTGCTTTAATAACTGCTTCCAGTGCTTTTGCAACCGGACCACCGTCCTGCGTTTTGTTTAAAAATGCGTAAATTTCCTCAATATTCATAATTTGCTCCTTCCGGATTTTATTTTGGGTATAAAAAAAGCCGCTTTATATGCGGCACAAACAATCAATATCCCCACCTCCTAAAATCGGGCATAAAAAAACGCCTATGTAAAAACATAAGCGCGGCTAATCTTTAAGTTGTTCTAATTCAGCATTTATTTTTTTTACTTTTTCCCAAAATGTTCGCATGAGTTCTTTTTGCTCTCTTAAATAAGGGCACTGGCTATCTAACCCACCAGTTCCATATTTTTCTTCCCATTCTAATATTTTATCTACAACTTTGCTATATTCTTTTTTATGTTCATTGTATAATTGTTCTTTTTGGGCAATCAACTCATCTTTTTTATTCACGAGAAATTCTCCTATAATAATATTTATATTTCTTAGCCAAAATATTATTTATTTCATGGAAGCCATCCTCATCAATATCAAAATCTACGCCGTAATCTCCAAACCGAGATTTATCTAAAACTTCCATATAGGCTATAGTGTTAAAATCAATAGCGATATTGTTAGTATTCCCAAACAAAGTATTTTGATTAGTTACAATTTCGTAAATATACTTTTCATCAACACCTCTAAGCCTATTAAGTTTATAATTTAAAACCTCTTTTATGTCAAAATGACTAAAAGAATAGTGTGTTTCTTTTATCGGATGGTTATGCGTAACGGTTGCCCCTTCGAGTTCTTTTTCTCCAATGTTACGAAAGTTAACACTTGCTTCTTCACCAACAACGCTAAATACCTTACCTTCTTTGGTAATAATTATAGCAGTTTCATGGTCAAGTTTCACCATTTCCTTTTCGTATTTTTCCAGTGTTTCATCAACCTTATCTAATGCGACCTTATCAACATACACCGGCTCGCTGATTTTACCACTGAAAGCCTTACTGGTAAAATCATCTGCTCCCAGTCTTACAACAGCAGGCTTTGTTTTATGCACCAGCTTCTGCCAGTCCTCGCCTGCATTGTACCGCGCCGTGCCTTCCTTACCAAACAGCAGTTGCTTTTGTACAGCGCTGCGGCTGTTGATATATTCGCGCGCTTTTTCCGGCTTCCATTCACCCTTTAACTGCCATTTAAAAACCTTGCCATAATAGCACATGCAGTGCGGATGTACCGGTATTTCCGGTTGTCTACCCTTTGGCCATATACCTTTACCAAAGCCAAAGTCGGCGTTAGCATAAACATCGCAAATATCATAAGGCTTTCTTTTATGTGCTGATGACAGTGTGTATTTAAAGCCGGCAACATCGTCATCACTATCGCTGTCAGCCATATAACCTTCATACCACGCGCGGGCGGACTCAGTCCTGGCGATGCGTTCGGCATAATACCGGCTTTTTTCCTGCACCGCCGTCCACAACGCTTTATCAACGGCTTCGGTTTCCAGCTTTGCGCAGGCTTCAACAAGGTCTTTATATGCCCTTTTCAGAGCCTTGGTTGTCAGCCTGTCCGGATTTTTTAGCTTCTGCGCCGCCTGCAACACGCCCAGTTTACTTAGTTCTGACGCATCGCCCTGCACAGCTAAACGTGCCTGCCGCACCAGCTTTTTAAGATATTCCGGCAAATCAGCAGGTTTAATTACTGCTTTGCCGCTGTTATAACCATCGTACAGATTGCGCGCCATATCAATAACGCTGTCGCTATTATTAACGCTGGCCGTTACCGTGCTGATGATATTCTGCCGCAAGACTTTATCAACGCCGTGCAGACGCTCCGACAGCTTCATGCCGTCAGCGGACCACGGCTTTTTCATAAGCACCTTTTTAATCTCGGCTTTAGCTTCCGGCGTTACCTGTTCCGGCCGCAGTCCAAAGCCTGCTATGGCACTGGCTACCACAGCGGCGGCGACAAGTTCAGTGTTATGGCTGTCAAAGTCCAAATCTTCAAGCACTTTTTGCACGGCGTCACGGATATCCATACCCTTTTCCATTTCAAACTTTACGGCGGCAATAACATCATCGCCAAAAGCCTTAAATGCCGTGGTATACTCTGCTATTATCTCCCGGACTTTATCTGCAAATTCTTTATCGGCGGCCATTATTCAACACCGCCGTTATCTCCGGCGTTATTGGTTGGTTCGGCGTGGTTAGCATCAACCGCCTGCTGGTCGATATCATCAATAACCGCCTGTATTTCCTCATCGTCCATATCAGACAGCAGCATTTTTGCAGCTTTCTTTTTGACCGCAGTGTCAAATTTACCACCGACCGCCCAGCTGAGGGCATCGGTAATTTTATCCAGTTCGCTGCTTATATCAACAACGCCAAAATTGCGGCTATACTGAACATTAACTCCAAGTTCTTTGCCAATATAATTACCAAAAATAACGGCAATCTGCTGTTCTGTTTCCTCACAATTTTGTGCAAAATCGCTAAGGCTTTGCATCATAGTTTTATTATCCCATTCTTTAGCTATACCGCTCTGCTGGCTCTGTACACCTGTAACGCCCGCACGGTCTGCCATGCGATAGATTTCTTCAATCAGCATTTTAAGCTCCGTGTGCAGCATTTCAGACGGCCCGTTATCGGGAGTAATAAACGCAGGCGCATTGTTACCGGCATACAACAGCATATTATTTGTGCCGATGTTAATGCTTGCGTAATTATCAGGGTTAGGGTCATCAGAACTCATTTGATACACCAACACGCTGAACGCCTGGTTGCGGTTGCGCTCGCGCAGTTCAGAACAGGCGTTATAAATTGCAAGGTTTACGCGGGCAATCTGGTAAAAATCGCTAAATGGTTTGAGCCTATCACCCATATCATCTTCCACTGCCGCACCTAACAATGGCACCACCGGCACAACGCCTGCACTGTTTATACCGCTTTCTGTTCCACCTTTTCGCGTAACCTGCCACATTTCTTTGGTCCACGTCCAGCTTTCGGTGATGTCCGATTTTGACATGTTTACTACTTCGGTGTATGTAATATCGTACCTGACAAGGGTTAAATTACCGTATTTATCAAGCGCATATTCTTTAACGTCCTGCGGCTTAACGGTATACAGATAAGGATATTTACGCTCCGCCAACGCCTGCGCCTTATTGGCCGGTAAATCCTTATAATTTTCGACAACAATAAACATCGCGCCGTATATTTTCGCCTGTTTGGCAGCTTTTTTCATAAAAGTATCCATGGAAGTATTCTTGCCATCTACATTCTTTAAAAAAGCTGTCCAGTAAGCATCATCAAGCGCAGAAGTACGAGCTGGTGGGTCATCAAACAGCGGATTTACAGCTGCGTTAATACATGGTTTAACATAATTCAAAAAATACGCCACACGCTGTCGGTTTACATAGTTTTCGGCAGACTCGCGCGGGTGCTTAACCAAATAATTAGCGCTGTAATACCCGCCGTTACCAAAATAGCTATCGTGCATAAATGTATAAGGGTCAGTATTTACAACACCGGCAACAACGCCGCCAGCACTTACAGCCAACTCCTGTTCCTTGCCCATTTAAACCTCCTATTCTACATGGCGGCCATAACCGCCATAATTACCTTTAATATCTGCTACATCATAATCGTCTAATCCATACCACACCGCTGAAAATGTATGCGGGTCAATGTTAAATTCATCAGGTATGATATTATCGCTTCGGTCCAACGCATAAGTCAGTTCCGCCATTTCTTTTATGCAGTTTTTGCACTTTTCACTGCAATAAATATGCCGGAACCGTTTTACCTTGCGCGTATATGCCAGCCTACTTCCTGCAAATTTACGTGCACCACTGATTCTATATCCGCTTTTTCTAAAATAGCTTATTGCCTTCGGATCTTCTGGGTCAGCCTTAATATAATCAGCCCTAAAAGCCATAAAATCAGGGTCATGTGCTGTTTCATCATCAGTCATGCGGTTTTTATAATATTCATCAAAAATGTACAGCGTTTTATTCGCGTCATCTATGGCCATACGCACAACAGCGTTATAACTATCCTCAAAGCCAAAGTCCATGCCGGTACGGTACCAGCGCTGCGATATGCCACCGACCTGCGCCATAATTACATCATGCGGCAAAACCTCAAATTGCGGCAACACTTTACGGCCGTTAACACCAAACCTTCCCTGCCGCGCAACGCGGTACAGGTCCGGGTCATAGTTTTTCATGTTGTCCAATTCTTCAATATAGCCAGCCGGAAGGAAATAATTATCATCGGCCACGCTGTGATGGTAAAAAGTGTTATTTACCACGAATTGGCGCTGCGCATAAAAAACATCCTCACGGATGCCCGGCATCACAAAAAAGTGCTGGAATACCCAGTTATTTTTATCTATCGGATTTGTAGATAAAATAAAATGCAGTGACAAAGAAGGATGACGCACACGGCCAAGCAGTTCTTTATATGCTGCATAACTTATTTCACTGGCTTCCTCAATCCATATAATTGATACACCGTTGATAGATTTTAACTTTTTCGGCTTATCCAGCCCCTTAAAGATAATCTGTGAGCCATTGGCAAAGGTTATGCGCATCGGGCTAACCGTATATTTAACAACGTTATCTTCCAGTCCAAGGTCATCTATAATCTCCACCAGTAACGAAAAACAACTGTCACGGATAGTATCGAACACTTGACGCACAACAAGTACCTTGCGCTTTTCTTCCAAACATTTAAGTATTAGCTTCAAGGCAATATGATAGCTTTTACTGCTTCCGTACCCCCCGCAAAGTAGATAAAACTTGCAGTTCCAGTCAAAAATAAAATCCTCAAAGTGCGGGTTAACATCTTTGGTAATTTCGTTATCCATTAGCAGCCCCTGCCCTTCTAATTCTGATTGTAAGCGGCCGTTCTGACCAATCCTTTAACTGCCGTGCTTCCCTTATCGCGCCAAGCTCTGCCAGCGCCTTTGTTTTGGCGTTAGCTATCAGCGTCAGCTCGCGCTCCACCGCCAGAATGTACGGCAGATTGCTTTTCATCTTTTTGGTGGTTTTTTCACGATTATAAGCGTCAATTACTGTTACTGATGATTCTTCCAACACTGTTTCTTTTTGCAGTTTATCAAGCTGCGCCATTAGACGGCTTTCCCGCAAAATCAAACGCTTAATATCAGTTATCAGCGTTTTCTCCTCATCAACCAGTAAATCATCAAGCATTTCAAGTTCTTCATCGGTCAGGTTGGTTTTGCGGATATTATCCAGCACAAAACGTTTTTTATTATTGCGATGCGTACCCTTCGGCGGCTTTTTGGCATCCTCAAACCGGTTTTGCGTGACAGGAAGTTTTCTTTTGGGCGGAGTAAAGGTTTTAACCGGCACTGGTGCGTGCTCAGCAGGCTTTTTAACTTCATCTGCATTTTCGCCTTCTGTCACACCGCCATTATTCTTCGCATCATCTGTCACATTTTCTGTCACGTCATCTGTCACGCCGTCAGAGTTTTTTTTATTCTGCTGTTCTTTCAGCTTTTGCTCCCAGTTATCCCGGCGTTTCCATTGACGCACAGCGTCAGGCTTTACTCCTAATCGGTCAGCAATATCACGTATTGGTATTCGCCCTCCGGATTGCAGCCATATTCGCATGGCCTGTTTTCTTTTATCCGGTTGCTCCAATGGCATACTCTCCTTTCCGGTTGAATTTAGGCATAAAAAATACCACCTATTTTGCATAGGTGGTAAAATCTTATGATTTTTGCATTTTAATTATATCATACTTTGCTATGACATGTCTTTGACAACTTTTTGACAAGCAGTTTTATAATTTTTTAAATATGTATCCGCCTGCACTTTTCCTATCGCCTTTAACTACTCTACATATCGCACCAGCATCAACTTTTAATTTTTTTGCAGCTTCAATAAAAGAAGTAAATTCATATTCATTACCTGATTTATCTATGGCAAGAACAGGTATGCGCTTTTCTTTTATGTATTCTGCTCCTTTTTGATGAAATTTAGTAAAATCAATTCGCCCGCTCTTTACTGCATGTTTTATATTCTGCTTCGCCGTTACCCATTCTAAATTTTCAACACAATTATTTTCTCTATTGCTGTCTTTATGATTTACTTCTCTAAAATTATCAGGATTAGGAATAAAAGCCTCTGCAACCAAACGATGTACAAGCATTTTTTTAGGTTTGCCGTTGTTATATAAGCCAACAGTTACATAGCCATGATTTCCAAGCGACATTTTTAAAATATGCTCTCTGCCGGTATGCATATAATCAAGGCTTTTTACCTTTCCGGTATTACTAACCATATATTTTTCATAGCCTTTTATCGGCTTCCAACATTCTTTATCCATAGCCGTTACTCCAATGCAGGGAAAGTTTGTAATTTAATTTTTGCTAAATTACTGCACCTGTAACCAGCCTGCCAAAGTACATCTTGCGCTATTTCTAATAAAGCTTTGTGTTCGCTTTTAACCCTTTCCTGCGCCATGTTATCTACAAGCGTTTGCGCCGTTGTTATATAAGCCTTTACTTCTGCCAGCTTCGACATATATTCAGCACTGTTTTGCGGGCGTACAAATTCTTTTTCTTTTGGCTGTTCTATTAAAGTTACCTGTTTTGGCTTTTGCATTTTACGAAGTTTTGCTTCCATTTCATCAAATGCGTTAATATACGCAATTTTCATTTCAATAGCCGTTTTTCCATTAAAGCCCATAACTAAAAGCATAAAGCCATTGCGGTTCATCAAATACTCAATATTTGATTTTCCACTGCTATCTTTATATGAGCGTTGCTTAAACCACTGGGCGCAGTTTTGCGCCGAGTTAATTAACCCACGGACTGCCTTTAATACATCCTTGTGCATCTTGTTAAAACTCTCGGCAACTTTTCTGCTTGAAACTACTACTTGTTTGTTCTGAATTACTACTAAATTATCCATTGTAACTTCTCCTTCCATTTGAAAGAAGCATACCTTTATGTTACAATATTCCATAGAGGCGTTAGCTTCTACAACGAAACACTCGCGTTACTTCCTACGGTGCAGCGGGTGTTTCTATTTTTTTGTTATAACAGACTTAACTAAATAAATTCCATCTCGTACAATAGCGCTTCTGCTTTTTCCAAGAGCTTCAGCACACTCATCCAATACTTTTAAAGTATCTTTTGATACTCTTACTTGTAATCTACATTCGAGAGGATTATTTGTTGGTCTGCCCATTTTAGCGTTCACATTTTCACCTCACTTTTGTACTACCATAAGTATAATATTTGTGAGCACAAAAGTCAAGTGAAAAATAACGGCTCGTGAGAGCCGCTATTTTATTAAACTTTATGTAATTTATTCATATAATTTTAACGAAATAGTTTCACATCTATTAACCAATTTAGCTAATCTGTCATGTATTTGTGGTTCTAATCTTGTTATCATTTTAATATCAGTAATATTATCACTGATAAATTCCCAATATTCATCAAATTTTTCTTTACAATATTTGATATCATCTTCATATTGAAATTCATCGGCTTTTTTCATCAACAAATCAATCTCATTAAAAATTATTCGCTGTTGAACACGAACATACATTATATCTTTTTCGTTTTTTATAATATACATCCGTGGATTTTCTACTCTTTTTATTATCTGATTACATAGACTTTCCAAATATTTTTTTGTTGCTCGTTTATCATTTTTATATTCCACAAAATAATAAACAGCTAATACAACTATAGCAATATTTAAAATATCTTTAAATGGTATATAAAAAAATTTAATATAACTATTTTCTGTAATTAAACAAATAAAAAAAGATAGAACAGACAATATTAATAATCCTATACCTAACCATTTGATAACTTTATCCATAAATAAATTATCTACCTTTTTTCATCATTTTTTCAATTTCAATTATTAAACCCGGTTGATCTTCAGAAACAAATTTAAATTTTTCAAGTACATTTTCATTAGGATATTGCCTAGCTAATCCCCCAAAGCTTTCATCCAAAAAAGATGAAGGATAGCCCATACAACCATCTAAATTCATTAAAATAATTTTATTTTTAGCAACTGCTTCATCATATAACGGTACTAACTTTTCTTTTCTAAACGATTCACCAGAAAAATCCCCCTCATTTTCATATCTACCACCTGGTGTATCAGTAAAATCTTTAGCAATAGAAAATTTTATATATTGCATTTTTCACACTCCTTTAAAATCAAATTCGTACAATGTTCCATAAAATTCATCATCACATGAAAAATAACTATCTTCGGAGTTTTTCTTTATAATACAATTACTTTTTCCAGAATATACAAAAACGTTATCTATATTTTCAGATTTAAATAATTCATATATTTGTGGTAAACCTTTTCCTCTATTTTCTTCTTCTGTTCTAGTTCTAAATTTCCCTTCAAAAGCAGATTTAAGTATATCACTTTCATCAATAGTCTTAACAATTGGAGTAAATATTTCCAATAATTTTTCAGTTTTATTTTTCCTGACTGTTGACGGAATCCCTTTACCGGTATCTAAAAACACAAACTTAACTTTATTATCTAAATATCTAACAAATACTTGCCATTTGCCTTCTAATTGCCTTTCTTCGCAATCATAATAAGCATGTTGTACCGTATTAGTCATTAATTCCACAAATGCACCATAAAACTTAACTGTATTTATACCAATTTTTTCAGTTAAAAACTTACATATTTTTTTGGCGATTTTTGATTTTACTTTATTTCCTCTTATTAGTAATAGCGTATTCGCTTTATCTCTGTTATAAGAAAATTCTTCATTATTTAACAACTTATCAAATCCGCAAATTTTGTATATTTGCCTAATTTCCTTATTGGCTGGATGATTTCCACTAATATCGTAATTAGTACATTTGACATCACTAATAATAGCAAACAAATACATCAATGTGCTTTCTGTAACTTCTGTAACGTTATAAGAATCAATATATATAGTTTTATTATCAACGTTTTCTTGATTGTTTTCTATATATTCTAAAATATCCGTAAAAAACCTTATTGTTTCCTTTCTGTTATTTTCAATTGAAAAAATTTTAGGTGCAATAAATTTAACCTTATTTTCTTCAAAATCTTTATAATCCCTTATTCTATTAATAAGATCTTTTTTTAAAGTAGTATTGGCATTATTAAAATAATCACCATGATTTTTAATGTTTTTTATTTTTAATAAGCGTTTAGTTCTTATCTTTAATAATTTAATTGCCCGTTTATTTTCCCACTTTTTACGAGCATCAGTTCCCTTTTTTATAATACCACCATCTCTTATATTTTTACTTAATTATATAATACATCTTTCTCATTCACAAGAATGAAAAGTAAAATTATAATCTTTTGAGCAATTTTTAAACTATAGCTTTCTTATTAAAAATTAAAAAAATAAGAAACAAAAATAGCGGTTCATGAAAACCGCTATATAAATTAATTTTCATCTTCTTTGTTATTGATTGAAATCTAAAAAATCATCTATTTTATGTAATTCTTTAAAATCATCCATATATTTTTCAATAAGTATATTATTAATTGACTTTATAATTTCATTTAATGCCATTCCAACTGCTAAAGATTTATAATCTAATTTTCTTTCTTCAACAATAGCTGACATATTTTTATTTCTTAGCCATTCCAAATTTTCCTCAATATTACTTATCAAATCATCAAATTTGTTTTTACCTGTATATTTTTCCAAAGCACTATATTTACAATCTTCAATATAATCCTTTAATACAATAAAATTATCATCATTGCTTCTCAAGTCAGTAACAATAGTAGCTAATAAATCAACATACTGATGTATTATGCCAACTGTACTAAAAGAAATCCAAATTTCACTTTTATGAAAATCCCCGATTTTCTCAAATAATTCTTCAACATTTGCTATACTCGCAAACCTTAACGGATATACTTTTTTCTTTCCTTTATTACTTAATGAAGAAAATTTATGTAAATCTAATATCAATTCATTTAATTTTTCATAAGCATCAATTCTCTTATCAAGTATTTTTTTATAATATTCATTTTGAAAGTCAATTTTCTTTGCTTGTATGTTAATTCTATAATTGCCAAAAATTGTAATACCTGCCGCAAAAATAGAAGCTCCTGCCGTAAAAAATGCAGCATATAATGTTTTTTGTGCCGTTTCTAAAGTAGCATTATATTTTAACATTTCAGCAGTAGCTTTCATTATAGTGTTCAACATTTCATAATCTAAATTTTCCATCAAATATTTATTGTTCTCCTCTTACGATATAAATAATAAGTTCATTATATCAAAAAGCGCCTACAAAAGTAAGCGCTTAAATTAATAAAACTATTTTTTTAACCCATCAATGCCGAACACCAATACTGATATTTTTTCAATTGCATCTAACTGCCAGCGGTAAATGGTGCGCGGGTCTGTAAAAAATTTTTCTGCCAATTCTGTACGTATTTCTGACGGCGTTCTGCCCTGCGTATCGTCAATGTACAAAGCCTTTATTACTTCCCAACGTCTGATATTCTCATCTTTGCCGCTGTTATAACAAAAACTTTCATAAAGCCCCAGCATACTTTGTACATGTTCATAAATAATGCGGGTTCGTGTTGCTGATTTCACAATGCTTTGCACTTTCATTTCTGCCCGGCCCACACCAAAGCGTTGCCACATGCTGTCAAGTATTTCAAAGGCGGTTTCATTTTCTTCGTCCAGCCTTACAAGGTCAAACACTGCATTATCAACATGTTCTTTAAAAATGCGGTAATTTTCCAAAAGCAGCTTAGTATTATTAATTTGCTTGTCCCTGCCCTTTTTAGCATCCTGTTTCAGCTTTTCGTATATAGCTTCTGCTGTTTTGGCGGCAGTTTCTTTAATAATGTCGGCAATTACAATCTCGGCTTCCTGTTTCATTTGCCCGCCCCCTGTGCTATAATATTTTTGCGAACATTTTTTCGGGGCTTGCCAGAGGGCAGGCTCTTTTTTTATTTATTAATCATCATCCGTTTGGTCTTTTATTATTTTTTCTGTAATTAACATAATTTTTGCATCACGAATTACATTACGCTGATACTGCGGAAGTTCTTTAATATCTCTTTCCGGCATTTTGGCACAGGTTTTACATACACTGTGCGGCTTAAAATCAGTACTTACGCAAAAATCAATTACATCATAATCTCGGCCGCAAATTTCACAGTGCCCTGGTACTACCTTAGGCGGCGGTGGAATAATCTCATCATTAACAGCAATACAGTCAATAAATTCAATATCACTATCAGCGAACTGATAACAGGAACCCGGCTCTGTTCCCTCGCAGTTCTGTATATTATGATATTTAATCCTATAACCACCACTATAAAGGCGGTCATGCGATAATTCACCTGCATTATGTACTGAATTACTGTCTTTATCTACAATGCGGATAACCGGCATTTTAACGATGTTTGCCCTGTCCAGTGCAATACACCGCTTCACGCAGGCCAGCGCTGTATTTAAAGCATCTGCATAGTTGCCGATAGATGCCGCTTCTGCTATCGGTTTTAAATACTCATATGCTGATTGTAATTTCATTACTTTGCTCCTTCCATTCCACTTAAAATATTTTCAACAAAATCTTTAAAATAATTCTTATTCGGCTGCCAACAGGATTGTTCTTTCATTTCGGCTGCCAACAATATTTTACGCTTTTTATTGCACGCCGGAAGCCTACCCATCAGCTGATAATATTTACAAGTTATACACTCTTTCATTGTTCCACCACCTTGCAAACTTCCCGAACCTCATACAAATCATTATAGATAGTATCGTTGCGCATAATTACCCATCTGCCCTCATGCATTACAACTTTAAAAACCTTAACATCACCACTGCTATCAGTAAGCATAACTTTGTCACCTTCAAAAATGTTGACATCGTTCATATCTTCCATGTTGGTATACTGACCGATAGTTTCCGGTATTACCTGATGTCCATTAAATATATTTTCGCTGACAGGCTTCGTTAATATATAAATATCATCATTATAATTTATTAAATTTCCATAAATCCAGCTGTTAGTATAAACTGTTTTACCCTTAAACAAAATTTCCCGCATTTTATCCTCCTATTCAAATGTTAACTTAATATCCAAGGCATCACATATTTTAACCAAGGTATTTACGCCACAATTTTGACCTTTTAAAGCTCTTTTTAACGTGTTTACATGAATGCCAGCATAATCTGCAAACGCTTCATCACTCATGCGCGTAACTCCCAATTTACGCATTATTTCGCGGCGCAAGGCTGCAACGTTTTGGATGTTATTCATTCTTGCCACCTCAGCTTTTGGCCGCAATCTTTACAGTAATCATAATGTACAGCTCTACCACATCGAGGGCATTTCCAATGGTCGCCATAACTAATAGGGCGCATTGCAATCTGCTTGCGCAGCAACTTTATAGTCATTTTATCGTCTTTGACGCAAAGCCTCCAAAGATTTCCTAAAGGATTAAAGCCTATATTGGCTTTGTGCCTTTTTTTATCGTCCTCAAGGTGTTTAATTAGTTTCCTAATATACTTTTCTTCCGCAGGCAGGCTATCCCACCATTTTTGCCTTTCAGGTGTCATTTTGCGCATCTCCTGTTCCACATTTTAGCGGCTTTTTCGTCCCACGTTTCGCCGTTTTCTACCTTGTTTAATCTATCATCCCAAACTGTTTTAATCGCGATATTACAATCAACACAGGCTATATAGCCGCTACAAGTTGATAATGGTATAAATACCGCCTGCCCACCGCAAAAAGGACAAGTCTTTAAATTTTTATCATCCATTTTTATCACCGCCTAAATACTTTTTCCGCAGTTCAGGCAATGCAGCTTCGCATTCTGCTTTGGTTTTAAAAATCATTCCTGCTTCTTTTAATGCAAAATCGTTTACTGTACCTCGCCAAAAATCTGTCACGGCTTCTGAAAATGCAGTATGATAATCACGTGGTCGATAATACACATCGCCGTCTTTGGGTTGCCATGGAAGTTTAATTATCTTGTATTTTCCTTTTATAAGCGACATAAAAGCAAAATCTGCTTGTTGTTCCCACTTGTCACAAACAAGGCAGCTCAATCCATCTTCCGTTAGCTTATAAAGCGTTTGTCCACAACCGCTAACATTAAATTCTTCGCCAAGCTCCACGTCCAGCATTTTAGCTACGTCTTGTATATAATTTTTTGCCATTGTTTGTCACCGCCTTAAAGTAGTTTCTGCTTATCTCATGCCACGTTACAGTATAGCCGTCACCTTCGTCATCGATAATTTTAAAATCCGTCCACATGGTTTTGCCATCGACCTTTTTCGCCAACGCGCCACGTGCTTCGGCTTTATATATTTTCCCTTTGGTAAAGTTTCCCCATTTATCAGTAATGCACTCAAAGTAAAGTTCCTTGCTGAAACTGTATATGTCTTGACCCATTATAATCATCTCCCCTGTCCTGAATGGCTTTTTTGGGTTCGCGTGGTTTATATATCTTGCCGGTGATAATATCATCAGTCTGTGCAAACTTTTTGCATTTATTCGGGCGCTTTATCTGTTCATCGTTAAGCGTTTTGTCATATGCAGTGCAGTAATAGCAATCGCCTTCGCAACAAAACGCGCAGTACCTGCAATACTGTTTCATGGTCTTACTCCCCTTTTATGATTATAATTTGCAAAATCAGGTTCGCTATTAAAAATAATCTTGTTATTGCACCACCGCTGCAAATGCCGCGTTTTCACCGGCGCGTTATATTTGTCATATATCATAACAAAAGGGTCATAACCGATTTCCCGTAGCTTGTATATACGGTAAAGGTCTTGCGCGTGCGTGCTGTTATAATTTGTCAGCACATAAACCTTTAGTTTATCCTGCCGCAAGCCCCACTTTTCGGCATACTTTGCAAGCACTTTAGGCGTAAAATCATCGTTGGCATTGTCCCATGCAAAATGCAGGATTTTATATTTACATGCTTGTATAGCTTCCACTTTTTCATTCGTCAAAAGCCGCGCGTCCAGTCCTTGCGTAAAATCTACTTCTGCGCCACTATCTGCAATTTGCTTTAATAATTCTTGCCAGTTCGGACAAGCCAGTATATTTGGGTCAAGCAATTTAATTTTCTTTTGTCCCTGCCAAAATTCTATTAAATTTGCCACCTTAACGGATTGTACGCCCTCTTTCTGCGCTACTATGCAAAACGGGCATTGACGTGGGCAGCCTCGCGTTAAATAGCCATACGCAGTATCTTCAATGCCGTATAATTCATAATCCGGGAAAACATGTTCGATATTCTCCGGCAAAGTTAAGGCTATATTATAACCAGTACCGCCTTGTATAAGTGTATCTGTTTGATATGCTTGCAGGTCGTCCGGCGTAAAGGTAAAAACCTTCGCCATGTACACTATATCGTAGTGTTCTAAACTGTTTGCCCATTCAACAATATCACCGTCAGCTTTGTGCCATGCCGATATTTTCATAAGCGCAAGATTCGGGAAATTGTGACCATCAACATCAACTAAGCCTACTTTCATCATTTCCACCTTAAAATAACTCTGATATTTTTAAATCAACATCCGCCTGCTTACGCGTTGTAACAGTATCTCCCTGTTGTGTTATTCTATGCTTGCGTACATCATAACATTTACCATTTGGAGCTAAATAATTGTTATCAACTTCTGGTGGCGTTGGCAGATAATATTCTTCCGGCAGGCTTCCATTCGGGCACAATTCTCGCAACCGCATTTTGTAATAAATAATGTGGTTGCGAGTTAAATTCATATTTACGCCATCAGCCCAAAATGGGTCTTGACATCCATACTCCCGCAGATATTGCCAGTGTTTCAAATCTTGCACTATATTTTCACCCAGCTGTTTAATCTGCTGTTCCAGAGTTATTTTTTTCTCCTTTTTAGCCATAGTTTTGCCCCTCAGTCAAATAAAAACCTTTTGATGCCGCCACTTCATAAAATGTACGGCCATCATCGCTTATTACGTATGGTAAAAACACCTGCTCCATTTTTACCATGCCAATTTCGATTAAAGCCATCTGCGCCGCTGTCCAATCATATAAACAACGCCAAGCTGTACGTTCTGCCTGTTCCATTGTTACCTTCACTGCACGATTTGTTTTGCGGTCTTTTTCTAAAATTTTATAAACCGCTTCAACATTTACTGGAAGTTGAATAGGTACAAGGCCAACCGCCGTATCTACCAAAAAACTAAAAGCACTTATTTTGCCATTGGTAATATCTTTCTGTATCCTTTTCGCACCATGTCTAATAAGCAGTTCTTCAATTTCCGCGGCCGTTGCTATTGCATTTTTTTGCGAAGTATAATTTTTAATTGCCATTTTTCCACCCCTAGCTAACCTTCACCGGCCGTTCTTCAATATTTACCTGCCGGGCCTTATCCCACATAATTCTGTTTGGTAAAACCAGCCGATTATATGTATACGCACGGCAACGATAAAACTCTCGTGAATGGTCAAAAGACTCTGTAACTTCTGCCGGCTTAAATTCCACTGGCAAAGCAACGATATGTGTATATCCTCGCATTGCTAAAAACATCATTGCTGATGCAGGATTATCAGCAAAAAATACTTCATTATAACGGTTTGGTATAATTCCTTTTTCCATAATGCTGGCAATATTCTGATAATCAGTTGCGTGCCATAAAACCATATTTTCACCTTCTTTTAAAGATGTTCCCGACATATATGCCGGGAACATTATTTTTTTATTATTCAATCTGAACTTTTTTTACTTCAACATGCACACCAATTCTTTTTAACAGCTCCAGCATTACCTTAAGGTCATCAGGTATCACACCACATTCAATAGCTTCTTCAATCGTAGAATCACTGGCAAATTTTTCTACAAATTCTTTACTGCGTACTATTTCTGAAATCTGCTTATCAAATAAATTTTTAAAAATGCAATCAAGCATTTCACTATGAATTTTGGCCACAATATCTATAACTTCTTTATTTTTCACAAGCAGCTCTTTATTTCTATCCAACACTTTAATTGCAGATTTTTCCATCAACAGCTTAACTTTTCCAGCGTTAAATTCTGCATTTTTACTCATCAGTTTTTCTTCAATAAATTTTTCAATTTCTTTTTTGCTAGCCATTTTTAATACCTCCATTATTTAAAAAATTATTCCAAGCAGTACGGCAATAACACTGTAAACTGCCAAACAAACAAGTAAAAATTTTAATGATAGTGCTTTTAACATAGTTGTTCACTCTTTCTCAACTTCCAATAGCGGTTACAAACAGCTCTGGTTGTTCTTCCCAGTCTGCGCGCCACTTCATCTCGCGGTAAATTAATCAACGCTTTAAGTGCTGTATCATCGGCAAGGGTCCATTCTTTCGGCCGCTTCTGTTCAGCTATAAAATCAGATTTTCTTTTAGCATCAACCCACCCAGGTTCTTCACCTAAAGTATATTTTTCAAAATGCGCAAAATTTAGTTTATCCTGATTGGCTTTTGCCCATTTCCAGAAATCCCTTAACTTAATAATCCACGTTCCTTTGTTCTTACGCAGTTTAGATTTCCGTGCCGGTAAACCATTATCTATAAAACGTTTTACACGGCCTCTAGCTGACTGACCGTAAATGGTTGTTAAAATGCTTAATACAGTAACATAATCTGACGATTGCGTTTTACTGCCCAGCCCCATTAAATTAGCTTTTCTTGCTACGCTATTATTGCTTCTGTTTAAACGCCTGCAAATTTCATCTGTATTATGTTTCGGCCAAAGCGTTTCCAGAAGTTCCATTTCCTTTTCCGTCCACCGTGGCATTGCTACAACTCCCATAATTTAATACTTCTGGGTAATTTATTAGTGTAATAAGCTTGCCGCATTCTTCGCAGCGGTAGTAATTTATTACACGCCCCTTTGACTTCACTGCATGCATTCGCATTAAACGCGGATTTTTATTATTGCAGTTCTCGCAGTATAAATCTTTTCCGCGTTTGTATAGTCCATGAATACCTTTAACATGCTCCATAGTCTTCACCCCTTAAAAATTCTAACCGCAGGCCGCAGTTCTTAATCTGGTAGGCTTCTACATCCGCCGCAGTAAAATATTTATGGCCATACAACTGCTTCATGTTCTGCCAAACTTTCAGCGGTATGCGGTAAAACCTTTCAAAGCCAAAACTGCAAAGTACAAAAGCCACCGCACCCATACTCTGATGCTTTAACAGCGCATTAAGCTGCGTTTCTTGTAACCTGTCATATGCCATCTTATCAAGATCCGTGTGTTTGGCTTCAAACACAATGGAGCGGCCATTTGCAAGCGTTCCCTTAAAATCCGGTTCAGATTTACTAGTAAAACATGCGATATATTGACCGCGCGGCATACTTTTTATTACTTTCATCGGTTCATGCGCTTTATCAATTTTAGCAATACCCATGTCCAAATAATTCCGACAGCTGGCCAGTATCATTTTTTCAAAATACGCACCAGCATTTTTATTTTTAAGACCGGTTAAAGCTTTGTTTGCCATCTTGTAACTCCTAACTTTTCAACCTTCAAATATCCGCTTATTATCAGCCTTTAAAGGCATTTTCATCCTTTAAAACTGTTACTTTAAAACGCTACATTTTATAAAATAGTATTGCGGTTTCATTTATTCCATCTTCCTTTCACCTCTCGGATTGTACAGGCGTTAGTTTTTTTAAGCTAACGCCTGTACTTTTTTTATTTTTTGTAGTATCCACGCACCTTGTTTTTAACGATTGTCACTTTCAAGGCCGCTTCGCGTTCCAAACGATTTTTAGCAACTTGTCTGGTCATCGTTTCGGCCGTAATCTCTACATCATACAGTTCCGACAAAAGATGCTCGCGTGTTTCTTTTGTTGGATTTTTTCTGTAATCTGCCAATGCTTCTTTAACCTCGTTAAATTCTTCTTCCAACTTTACTATCTGTTCTTCCGGTGTGTAGCTAATAAATTTATAACAAGGTTCAATGCGCGTGCCATGCTTAACTTTGCTCATTTTTTGACGGCGGCGATATAATTCGCTAATAATATCGCTTAATACCGGCACCGAAATGGTTACATGTGTGCTTTTGCAGTTTTTAAGCAATGCAAGCAAATTTTTAATTCTGCTTTTTTTGTCAATAGTGATTTTACTTTCCATGTCTATCGCTCCTTTAAAACGGAATTTCTTCATCAAATGCAAACGGTACGTGTTCATTTTCCGAAACAGTGCCGTATTTTTCAGTACGCGCACGTTCAAAGTCATCAAAGTTGGCTGGATTGTTATAGCTTCCAGCATTATTACCCTTCTGTTGGCTATCTTTCGCTGGCTATTGCCATTCAACATTACGGGCAACCAACTCCGTATAATACTTTTTAGTTCCATCACGGCCGTCAAAGCTATTTATATGAGTTGAACCGCTAACATAAACCATTTGTCCTTTATTAAGATTGTTACCGACTAACTCTGCGGTTTTTCCAAAACATTTAACATTGAAAAAATCGCTTTCATATTCTCCAGCTTGATTTTTATAATCTCTGCGAACGGCCACGGTAAAACTTGTTACTGTTTTGCCGGTTTGCGAAAACCTTACTTCCGGGTCTCTCGTCAATCTGCCGCTTATAATATGCACATTCATTTTTATGCTCCTTCCTGCTCGATAAAATCAAACAATGTAGGCTCGCCGCGCTGCATCTCTGCTGTTTGCAAATATCCAACGCCGTCCCTGAAATAATCTGCTGACAACTCTATGCCGATGCCAAAACGTTCTTTCTGTACGGCCACCAGCGGCACCGTCATTAGGCCGCCAAATGGGTCAAGTACAACATCACCCGGATTGCTGTAACGGTTAATAAGCCTTTCGACTATATCAAGTTGTAGCGGGCACACGTGCATTTGCGCACGCTTACGGCTTTGACTTGTGTTCAATGTCCGCATACGGTTTATATCGTCCCAAACATCCATGTTCCAGCTGCCAGGCGCGACCACCATAAACGATGCCGGAAGTTTACCGTTTTCGTCCAGCCGTTTTGCAAGTGCTACATGTTCTTCGTAGCTATACACGTTCTCGCGGCTGTATTTGCGGTATACGGCTTGCAAATTGTCAACGGGTATACTTTGTAGTTCAGCCTTCGTTAACAGCCTGTTACCGCTGCTACGCCAAAATCCGTGGGCATCTATCTGCCATTGGGCGCGTGTATAATCTGCTTTATCTTTCGTTACCGGCACATCTGCATACGCCCTGCTTGTATCGGTCGGCAGTTTTCTAAACAGCAGTATATATTCCGGGCAGCCAACGCCCATTTTAGTGCCGTCCTTGCACTGCTCCGTCCAACCAAGCCTGTAAGTCTGATTATTTTCGCGGACCACATCGGTCACAACCGTTATCATGCCAAAGTACATAAATCCGTGCTCCATATAGTGTTTAATGCACATCGCATGGAAAGGTTCCATGGTCGGCATTCCTGTACCGGTAGCATTACCAAACAGCACACGGTCTTTAACATGGCAGGCAAACACTCTGCCAGGGCGCAATATACGCAGAAGGTTCGGCGTTAAATAATTCATCTGTTCAAAAAACCGCTGTGTATTTTGGTTATGCCCGAAGTCATTATAAGTGGCCGTATACTCATAATGATTTGAAAACGGTATGCTGGTAACAATCAAATCAACGCTGTTATCCGGCATGTTTTCTGTTTCTAAAATGCAGTCATTATTTACGGCCTTATAATATTTGCCCTCGACTTTCACTCTTTCCACTCCCATCGTGCGCGCCAGCTTATCAATAAGCGATGTATTGGAAAGCCCGTATTTTTTTATAATTGCCGTCATTTTATCGGCCATGTAGGTATGCTGTTTCCATTTTTGCAGTAACACACGCAATATTTCCTGTTCTTCCTCGGTGTAGATGATGTCGATAATAACCTTTTCCGTTTGCATAAACCGGTAAATGCGGTGTATAGCTTGGATAAAATCGTTAAACTCATAATCTATGCCTAAAAAGATAGCGCGGTGGCAATGATACTGGAAATTGCAGCCCTGCCCGGACAGCGATTTTTTCGTTGCCAACAACCTGCTTTCGCCTTTGGCAAAGCCTATAACCCGCTTTTCGCGGATGTCATAGTCCTGACTGCCGTATACCTCAACAGCTTCCGGCAACGCCTTTTTTATTGCATGGCGTTCAGCTTCAAGGTCATGCCACAGTATAAAATGTTCATCCGGATTAGCTTCGACAATGTCCACCATTTTCGCAACTCGGGCATCTATGCTATCGCGTTTAATTTTTGCCGCATCTTTTAAGCTAACCGCGGCATCGGCAAGTAATTTGACCTGCCCATCTTTTTCCGTGTCGATGTCCTTATGCTGATAGCTGACGGCGTGGTAATTTATTTCCATCGGCGGCAGTGCATAACCAGTATCGTCATATCCCAAATCGCTGGGCTTTGTAATGAACAGCGACCAGCTACTAAGCCACAACCAAAATTCCTGCTCTTTATGTGGATACAGCGTCAAGTTGTTGGCTTTGGTACTATCGCGCTGGAAAAACCTTGTCAGAGCCTGCCCGGTGTCCATAATCTCTAAAAAGCCGGCATAATGTATCAGTTCCTTATACCGATTCGGAGAAGGTGTTGCCGTGGCTACCAGCTTATACGGCACGCCTTTAAATTTTTCGGTAAAAGTCTGATAGGTTTTACTGCCATAATCACGCAGGCAGCTAGCCTCATCCAGCGCAGCCGCTGTAAAGTATGTCGGGTCAATATCACCATCGCGCACACGCTCATAGTTTGTAATTACTATCTGCGTTTCTGACGCTTTAACTTCTGCCATTGTCCGCACATACTGCGGTACAGGTATGCCAAGCAGTTCCTGCGCATCTTTGGTAAACTCCTGCCGTACTCCCAGCGGCATTACTATCAAAGCCTTGCCGCCCTTTTCGGCTGTTATAATCCGGCACCATTCTAATTCTTGCACTGTCTTGCCCAGTCCAAAGGCTTCAAAAAGCGCCCTGCGGCCACCTTTGACCGCCCACATTACCGCATCACGCTGGTGCGGTTTCAGTGCCGGGTTTATTTTATCTTTGCTGATTTCAAAGCCCGTTTCCGGTGCAAATGCTACTTTACTCAGCAAAAAATCCTGATAACTTATCATCCCGCCTGCGGCAGTGCCATAGGTTCATCGGCACCTTCGATTAACTCGGCATCCTGCGGTTCTTTTACTTCTTCAGCAAACAGGCTTGTTTGTGCACGTTCACCTTCTACATACAGGTTTGCTTCATGAATAAGTTCTTCGATATCATCACGCATATCTGCCGACATCAGTACTTTTTCATCATCCGGCATATCCGGGTTATACATACACTCGATTTTATTCGGCGTGTTAAGGTTCAGCGGCGCATTACTGTTTTGCAGTTCCATCCCGGCAATAATAACGCAGCCCATAACATCATCCTCGCCGCCGTAATTAAGGCTTATACCCCGGACGATAATTCTTTCGGCATATTCCGCCGGAAGTTCGCAAATATCTGTTACATGCGTTTTAAAGGCTTCAAGACACTTTAAAAAGTTAGGGTTCGGCAATTCAGTGCATTTTACAACATATTCATCAAGCAACTGCTTGCCGGCTTTATATTCCAAATGGACCATAGCTTTTTTAGGGTCAAATTTTATTTTTGTAAACCGTCTTTCCATTGCTACCTCCTAGTATTGCTGGCACATATCCCGGTAATATACCGGTCGCGTATAGCCAAAGTATTTATTTACCTGTATGCCTGGCTCATGGCCGCAGGTTGGGCAATTTCTTCTGCCCTGGCATTTATTCTTACAAAACTCTTTTTCGCGCTTATAGTTGGCAATGTCCACATAGTTAAAGCGCAGCCATTCTTCGCTTGCGTCCGGGAAAACCTGCCGTCCAAAAGCCAAAACATCTTCGTCAAACTGTGGGTTAAGTTTTTCTCCGCGCGTCATCTTTGCTAATATTTCAGCAATAATGGCTTTATTACGCTGCCGTTGGCTTTGTGTAAAAGCCGCGCTAAAATCTGCACGTGCCTGTTCTTCGCGCTGCCGTTGTTCTTCTACCGTTTCCAGGCGAACCTGTTCTTCCGCCCAGTCGATAGCATCGGCCATTTCCTTTTCGTTCGGCCAGAAGCCTGTCAGCGTTATAACTTTTTTGCAGGCACGGTGAAATACTTTCGGGTCAAGGTATTTATACAGGTCATACCAGATATCAGCCATGCGCAACACTTCGGCTTTCAGCGCAGCCGTCTTTTCCTCGGCAGTAGCAAAAAGGCTTTCTGTCATTTTGGGTGAACGTTTTAATTCACGAAAGTACTTAAATGCCAATGCAATATCCTTTTTGGTCAACTCCTGATTAGGCATTATCATCACCTCCGATGATTTCGTCTAACACATCATCAAAAGCATTGTTTCCGGCAGTTCTGTCTGGCTTTTCTTTCAGCCTTTTAAGCACCGCCGCCAAATAACGCCATATTTTGGCACCTTTATAGCTTGCATTGCTTGCTGTTATATCAACGCCCTGTTTAAATAGTTTTTCGCCATAATCTTGTATCAGTGTTGCTACAAACTCCCGCTCTACAATTCCTGTAAATGGGTGTATACGCTTTTGGTAATATTTAATACATTCAGCAAATTCATTTTCAGCAAGTGTGTGTTGTTGGTTAACCTGCTTTCCATTTTCGGTTTGCTTATTGTTTATACAAGTAAGACTATTATTATTACTCTCACTATTACTAGATACTAGATACAAGCTACTAGGCATCCTTGGCGTGTCCATGGTATTACCTTGGTCTGTCCTTGGTATGTCCATAGTCTGCTCTTGGCTTTTCACTTCCGCAGAGCCGCTCTCCATGCGGCTTTCAGCTGTTGGTGGCGGCAATGTGCTTGCTGATTCATTACGGTGTGGATGTTGATATTTTGTAAAATTTACAACCTGTATAATACCAACGTCAGCCTTTGGCGTGTCCATGGTATTACCTTGGTCTGTCCTTGATATGTCCACCTTATACCGTTTAATAAAACCTGCGGTTTGCAGTTGGTTAAGTAAATCATCAACATCGCAATTATCATACGGTAATATTTCCGCTTTAATTTTCTTAGGTCTATCCTCAAGGCGGCCTTCACGGTCAGCAATTACCCAAAGCCCGGCAAAAAGCAGACGCCCCAGCGGAGTAATATCTGCTAATTCATCATTAGTAAAAAAGCCCGGGTTAATTTGTCGCGTTCTTTTCATGGCCTGTCCCTCGTACCTTGCAAATATTTTTCTACCTGTAATCGTATTTCTTCGCTTTTCTTTCCAGAGTGCCGTTCATGATGACAGCGCATACATAAAAGCACCATTTTATCAAGTTCGTCACTTTTCCGGCTGCCCTGCGGCTCATGGTGCGGTTTTACTCCATCTTCAACCCATGCGCCGCAGATAATACATTCGTGGTTATCACGCTTATAAACAGCCTCTACCAATTTCTTTAACGGCACGCCTTTAAGGCGCACCGTTGTTGCTTTGGGTATCATCATTGCCCTTCACCAAAAAAGGCATCTAAAACTGCTTGTTCGTCATCATTCGGCGCATCCTGCAAAGGTTTTGTTTCTACCGCCGCAGGCGCAGGCTTTTGTGCTTCTGCCGGTTTTTCTGACGCAGTCGGTGTATTCACCTGCTGTTTTTCCTGCATAGCCTTATGCGCCAATACAGCCTGTATAAACGGCTTTGCATCGGCATAATCGCGATGGTTTAACATCTGCTGCAACATTGCTGTTTCAAGTTCAGTAACATTTTTATAGCCGCCCCTGGTAAGCACTTTGCAGTAGTCTTCACCAACCAGCACATACGGCCGTGCATTTTGCTGCACAGACTGCTGCACTGCCGCCGTACTTTGTACAGGCGCTTCAACGCCGCCGTCAATCCACTGGCGTATAAGTTCGCCGGTTTCCGGCGTAATAGGCTCAATTTTGCCTTCAAAAAGCCCTGTGCGGTCTTTAGAAGCTATGGCATAATGGCGTTCACGGTCGATATCAAAAACGATTGTAAACTCATATTCCATGCCGTCACGCTGTATCGGTGCAAGCCCCACCTTTACCGGCACTTTTTTGCCGCGCTCGTTTTCCTGCAATTCGTATGCCGTTTTACTGCGCATACAAACAATAACGTGCATTTTACATTGCAGAATTGTATCAACCAACCTGTTATGTTCCGGCGTTACATTACGCCACGCCGTATAACTGTTATTGCTTCTGCTGGTTGCCGCCTGCTTGTCTACCATCTCCAGCACGCCGCCCTGGCCGCTCCAAGCATGGGAAAGACTGTCAATAATAAGCACGTTATAACCTTCCCTTTCGGCTTCCTTAATGGCGTTTATATACGCCGCAGGGCTAAACGGCGGGGCAAGTACAGCAACATCGTAATCAGCAATATCCGCATACATTTCGCCACTGCCGTTTTCTGTATCAATCATCGCAACGCGGCCACCTAAACCTTTTGCTAATAAAATAGCAGAATATGTTTTACCGCTACCAGATACGCCGCATAAAGCCATTTTTAAATACGCCTTTTTGCGTTCAGCCTTTTTAAACATTCAAAATCACCTCTCATTAATTTTGCTGTAAAACACATCCGGTTTTTCTGTATAAGTTACGCCGTCCACAATCTCGCCGTCTGCCGTTACAAACCTGCCGTCAGCGGCAGTTAAAGTCTTTTTGAGTTCGCCCCATTTTACGGTTTCTTTGGTTTCGATGTATTCCGGCATATTATCTTTAACAAAAGCTTTCAAAGCTTCATCATCTTTAACAACTTCTGCCGGCATAGCCTTAAAACCAATCGTGCCGCTAGGCAGCTTAATGCTTTTCTTCTTTTTCTGCCCTTCCAGCTGTTCCATTGCATACGGCATTAAAAGGCTCTCAAAATAGCCTTTATCGCCATCAAACTGCTCCTTAGCATCAGCTAAAAAAGCATCTAATTTTGCCTTTTCAGCGTCCACATAAGCCTTAATTTCTTCAAACTTCATCTTGGCACGGCTGATTTTTTTCAGGCACCATTCCGCGCCGCTCAAGTCTTTTACCTTAAACCTTTCATCGGTAGCGGATGCTAAAGCATTAACGCCCTGTTCTTCAAATACTTCGATTTTTTCTGCTGCGGTTTGCATGTTTCTTCCTCCGTTTCTTTTTCTTAGGTTTTTGCCCGTATTTTGTTTCACATATTGGGCAAATATAATGGTCCAGATACTTAACTAAATCTGATAAAATCCATTCTCTTAGGCATATTACGCAAGTTGCTCTTTGGGACATCCGTACAGCCTTTCATCAAAATATGCCTTGGAGATTTTACCTGCTGGCGGTAAAATGTACCCTTTGTCGGCCATCTCGTCCCGCAGTTCGCGAATAACTTTATACGCATAACTATCAGCGCATTCTAAAATGCGCTTAACATCTTCTTTATCATAAAAAGCTGACGCCATTTGCATTTCTCCTTTCGGCGTGATAGAATAAAAATGTAGTTGCTATTGGTTGTGGCATAAACTACCTGAAATAGTCAGCGTTGCAGCGCTGGCTATTTTTTTATTGCTTAAAAGCTGTTTATTACGGTAAACCCATAACTCCATATCGCTAATAGCTTGTTTAACTTCGCGTATATCTTCCAAAGTTGCCGCGAAGTCTTTTTCTTCATCCAGCCCCACCCTGTCATCAACCGCAATGCTTAATACATTGGCCAGCCTTGTATTTAACGCCGTAACTGCCGCATATAACCTGCAAGCAGACTGTGCAAGGCTTACTTCGTGGTATTTGCTGTAATGACAAGCTGTGCCAACCGGGCAGGCCGATGTGCAAAACCATTTAAGCGCCTAGTACTTTTTTAACCCCAGTGCTTCGGCCAGTCTTAAAACCATTTGCGGATTTGCCGCTGATGGATTTTCTAAAATTCTGCTGACGGTTGAACGGTGCATTGCCGCTTCTTCTGCGACTGTTTCCTGCGTCAAATGCTCTGCTTGAAGCAGTTCTTTTAACACATCCTCCACCACCTTTCCATTTACAATTAAGGTATGAGTTTAAACTCATTATTGGTTAACGTAATAGCGGATATACAGTTGGTCGCCCGGTTGCAGGTATCTGCCCCCTGCAGTTAAAGCGGCATTATCAGCTGAAACACGGTACTTAAACGCTTCAAAGCACTCGGCTTCCGCACAATAATAATCTTCGGCAATGCTCCAAAGCGTTTCACCCGGCTGAACTGTATGTACCGCTATTACCTCTTTGCAATTATCAGCAACGCGATACTGTTCGATTTGTATGCAGCCCCAAAATAACAAGGCCACGATTACAGCCAACCGAAACCACTTATCATTCATGTTGCACCTCCTTTCAAACGAACAAACTATTACTTAAATAACTCTTTCACTTCTACATTTAGTGCTTTTGCAATTTTAGCCAAAGTACTTACTCGCGTATCGGCTCCAGCTTCAATTTTCAAAATCGTATGAAAAGTAAGGCCTGTACGCTTGCAAACTTCATATTTTGATAATCCTAACTGCTCTCTTATTTGCCTGATTTTATACATTTGACTTTTTCACCTTTCTTTAATATAATTACTATATGTAGTGTCGAACATATAATTGCAATAATGGAGGTGAAATTTGATGAACGCAGATGTAGTATTCAAATCCGGCAGAACAGTTACTGTCGAAGACATTAAAGAAATACGTCAACTAAGACGCGGTGAATTTGTTGAAACTGTAACTCCAGAAAAATGTTTTGTTATTGTAGCTCCAACAATTTTCATGGGAAAACAGATTTTAACCGTTTCACAAGAAAGTGTAGAATGCGTAGCCTTTTACGATTAGTACGCTGATTTAATGATAAGAGTACAGTTGCAGCTGTACTCTTTTCTTATTTCATCGGCAATCTTAACGGCATCTCTTATATCATTATTAAGAATTGCCGTAGTTTGAATAACTACTTTCAGTTCGCTGCTGTTCTCCATCACATTCACCCCCTTGCGCTGATATTTTCTTTAAAAGCAATTTTTTATTTACATTTTTGCTGTTTATTCACCGTTTTCAAAATGCTAAACTTTAGCTAAGGAGGTGAACACAATGACAAAAATCTATGCTTGCCTTACCGGTAACTGGGTATGTTTAAATGATGACCCCACCTGCACGATTGGCCGCAACAAACAAAAGCCAAACCAATGGTGGGAAGAAAACGCTGATATATGGGCACCGTTTGAACGGGAAAAAGAACACACTTTATATCAGCTGAATTATTTAACCATTACCTACAACGGGCATAACTACCGAATAAACCCTATTTTTATTCAGATTGTTGATTAAGCCCTAACTCAGAATATAAAGTTTCTTTCATATTCTGAACATCACTGCCGTCAAGCATAGTCTTGGCGGCTTTTGTGCTGTAATACCAGTCCACAATGCCTACTATCCTGCTCCATTCAGAACTTGTAAGTGTTCCCACAACAGGCATAATTGCGTCGACTGCTTTTTGCAAACGCTCTTTTCTTTCCACCATTTTTACCTCACTATTGCTGTAAAAATCAGATACCGAACAGCCTATAATGTCTGCGATTTCCTTTAATACCTCTGCTGAAAAACTGCTATTGCGTTCATTTTGTAAAAATGCTTGCCTGCAAATCGGTTGTTTTAAACTTTGCGCAATACGTTCAGCGGAAATGCCTCTTTTTTTACGTTCTTGCCTCACCAAAGCTCCTATATTCATCACTTTCACCCCCTTGCACTGATATTTTCCGCTCACCCCGCTTTATTTATTACCGTTTCGGTAATATCATCTGCAAAAAAAATATTGATTGGAACACCATAAAACTTTGCTAACATTTCTAAATGTTCAAGTTTTAATTTAGTTTTTCCAGTTTCAATATCAAAATAGCCTTTACCGGTTTTGTAATTTATTCCATCGGCTACTTCTTGCATAGTATAACCTTTAGATTCGCGTAATTCTTTGATTTTTTTAAGTGCCATGCTGGTAATATCCATTTACCCACCCCCTTCGGTATTACCAATTCGGTAATTTAATTATACATTACCAATACGGTAATTGCAAGACTTTCTTTTCCTTTTTGGTAATTTTTTAACTATTTTTTTACCATTTTGGTAAAATGTAATTGAAATATCAAATTAGAGGTTCAATTATGATTGGTGATAAATTAAAACAGCTAAGAGAACAAAGAGATTATAGTCAAGGTTATGTTGCTGATACACTTGGTATTAGCAGGGTGAACTACAATAGATACGAAAATAATAATCGCGAGCCTGATGGCGAAACGCTAAAAAGAATTGCTGACTTCTTTAATGTTTCCACTGATGAACTTCTTGGTCGAGAAATACCTGTTAAAAACGAACCCGAAAAGGCATCTGCCCGTGACCAGCGCGACCTTGATAAATTTTTAGAGCAGTCAGAAGTAATGTTTGACGGCGAACTGCACCAGTTAGATGACGAAGGCCGCGAAATGCTGCGCGATGCCTTAAAATACGCATTTTGGCAAGCTAAAGAAAAAAATAAGCGCAAACCTAAAAAAGAATAGGCTTGCGCTATGCTGAAATGCTTAATATTAAATTAAGGGTACGAAACCTCGTGCGGAAATACGATACTTCAAACCCATACGAGCTTGCCAGGCATCTAAAAATTGATGTTTATGAGTTTAAGCTACCGCGTGACGTGCGCGGGTTTATAATACGTCCCTTACGCAGAAAAATGATATTTTTAAATGACAGCTTATCAGAAACTGAAAAAATCGTTGCTTTATCGCATGAACTTGGCCATGTTCGCCTGCATAGTGGTTACGGTTACACTTTAAAAGCTAATACCCCCTATTATCGCAGTAGCCGCCGTGAAGCCGAAGCTAACGAATTTGCGGCGCATTTATTATCTTACCGGCATGATATAAATGCAGATATGCTGCAACAGGTTTTAAACCAAAAACGGCCGGAGCCGTTATTGGTCCATAAAATGCTGAACGAAATTATAAACAGTCAGGAGATGTAGCGGATGTTTGAAATACTTGACCCTAACACGCTTGCCGGAGCAGCTGCTGGAGCTGGTTTTGGCGCATTAGCTAAAGTTTTTGACGGCCCGTTTAAGAGCATCGAAGATTTATGGTATATACATTTCGGTCATAAACTTGCCTTACAAAGAGCTAAATACGAAGCTAGCGTAGAAGCTTTAAAAACAGAAACCATTTCTGAATTACAGAAAATAAAACCCGAAAATCAAATAGAGCCTAAACTTTGCATTGCTGGCCCAGCTATGGATGCAGCTAAATATTTTGTTGAAGAACCAGATTTACGTAGTATGTTTGCGAAACTGATTGCAAGCGCATCCGATATTAGCAAAGTTACAACAGTTCACCCTGCTTTTGTTGAAATTATTAAACAATTAACGCCTTTTGAAGCTAAAATACTTAAAAATACCAATATTTTATTTTCTGCCAAACCAATATGCAAACTAAGAGTTCAAGACAAAAAGGGTTATAACAATAGTACACTCTTTAGACCAATGTCTAAAGGCAGAAATTTAGTTAACCACATAATATTTTTTGAGAATATCGAGGTAAAAAAAGAAGATTTAGAGTTCTATACTCTAATACTTGATAATTTAACTAGATTAAACTTATGTGAAATACCAGCAAATTATACCTTATCAGATAACAATCTTTATAAAATATACGAAGATTCTGATGTTCTAAAAGCATATATCCAATTTTTAAAAGTTTTAAAATACGAAGGAGAAAATGAAGAAATCTGCTTGCTTAAAGAAACATGTATGCCGACTGCTTTAGGCGAAGCATTTTATAACACCTGCATTAGATAAATTAAGAGCATTTATTCAAGTTATGCTCAATCATAATAAATCTACGCTCGTTCTCCTTTTTATCTTCATAATAATATTTCATCAATAAATCGGCTGATTTTTGGTTCATATAACCACAAATCAAAATAGTAATTATTATGTTTAGAATAATAAATCCTACTGCATAAACTACTAACATTATCTTCTCCTTATAACTTTGACAGGATTTCTGCTTCTTTCGTAATTAACTCTGTATATGCGTTCTCAAAACTGCCATATGCCTTATTCAATTCAATGTTATCAATCTTTAAAAGTGATAATTCATCTGCCAGTTCCCTTTTATGACGCAATAATATTTCTAAACGTAACTGATTTATAACTTTATTCATACAGAGCACCTCACATATAATTACTTTTTATATTTTTCTCTTAATATAATTATATCATATATATGTAAACTTCTATTAATAATTAGGAGATGAAACAAATGGGATTTATTAGATTTCGTAAATCCATTAAACTTGCTCCCGGAGTAAAATTAAATGTTAATAAAAAAAGCGTTAGTTTAACTACCGGTACACGCGGTCTGCACCACACCGTTGGCACTAAAGGTTTGCGAACAACCGTAGGCATTCCAGGAACCGGCTTATCATACACATCTTCATCCAATAAATCTACCGCAAAAGAAGTAAACAAGGCAAAAAAAGGATATAGCTGGTCAACAATTATTATTGCCGTACTTGCAATCAGCTTTGTAATCGGTCTATTTGTTGAATATTGGCAATATTTAGTTCCCGCCATTATTATTATCGTTGCTGCGTTAATCTACTTTAGCAAAAAATCCGAAGGTGGAAACGATGCCCAGCAATAATTTTAAATTTACTGAACAGCAAGAAAAAACTATCAAAAAAGCATTTCGTTGCATAATTAAAAATGCTCAAAATAAAAAAACCGGCCCGAAGGCCGGCACAAATAAATTTGCTGATGGTAGCAAATAAGGGTTCCTATTCCCTACTATGTTACTTCGCCATGAAGTAATGAAACGGTTATAATTTTTAAACCGTCTAATCTACGCCATACTGATTAGACGGTATTATTTTAAAATCGTTATACAAACATATGTTTTATAAAGCGAACTATTTTGCAAACACTTGATATTATAGCAAATCAATTATTTTATACTTTCCCGCAAAAAAATCAACTTCGTGAGGTGATTAAAATGCCATCCTATAAAGATGAGAAAACAGGAAAATGGTACTGTCAATTTTATTATAAGGACTGGACTGGAAAAAACAGGCATAAAGTAAAACGCGGCTTTATCAAAAAAAGGGATGCTGACGCATGGGAAAATAATTTTAAAAATAAAGAACAAGCTTCTGACATCACACTGGGATTTTTAGTAGAAGAATTTAAACAGCATTTAAAAATTCAATTAGAATTAAAAGTAATAAAGCAAAAAACATATCGCTCCAAAATTTCGAATATGATTAATAATATTCTTCCATATTTTCCGGATACAATTTTAGTTAAAAACATTGCTATCAAGGATATAAATGCTTGGTTATTAAAATTAAAAAACAAAAAAAGCAGAACACATCCTACAAAAACTCTTGCTTCGTCTACTATATTACAAACAAAATCATTATTAAGTAACATTTTTGATTTTGCTATTGCAAATTTTGGATTAAAATTTAATCCTACAAAAGCATCTGAAAAAATAAAATATTCTTCAAATGATGAACGTGCACATATGTGGACATTAGAAGAATATGCTAAATTTTATAGCCATTTAAATAATGAAAAATTCAAACTTATATTTAATATCATATTTTTCGCAGGTTCAAGAATTGGTGAGGTTTTAGCTTTAACTCCTTCACAAATTAGCCATGATGAACTTGCTATAAAGTTCACCTATAATAGTGACACGGATAGTTTGGAAGAACCTAAAACTAAATCATCCGTCAGAACCATAAACATTCCAGAATTCTTATATATACAAATTCAGTCTTATATAAGCAAGCTGTACAATATAAAAGATAATGAAAGGATATTCGATTTAAAATATGGGCAGGTTTATTACAAACTCGTAACCTCTTATAAAATTTTAAATTTACCTAAAATAAGCCCTCATAATTTGCGACATAGCTATGCTTCTATTTTTTACAGCGCATCAAAGGATATTACTGCTGTATCTGCCCAACTTGGACATTCTAATCCTAAAATCACTTTACAAATATATACACACATGATACCCAAAGAAAATAAACTTGCTGTAAAAAAATATGAAAATATCATAAAAGACAGTAAATTATTAAGTTTAGAACCCCCAACAATAGAAATAGAAAAAAATTAAACTCATTTTAAACTCAAAAAGCCGCAAATTCCCTTATAAATGCTGGAATTCTGCGGCTTTTCCGTTTTTTTAATAATTACATATACTATAACAAAATTTGCCTTAAATCACAAGTGGCAAATACCGTATTCACAAAAAATAACAGAGCCTGCGTCTGCAAGCTCTGTTATTAAGCATTGGCTTATACTTACTGTAAAAGTTGTTTTACCATGGCATTAATGCGTTTGCCATCGGCACGGCCACCGGCTTTGGCAATAACCTTAGGCATTACCTTGCCCATGTCCTTCATGCTGGCTGCGCCTGTTTCGGCAATTACTTCCTTAACAAGGCTTTGCAGCTCGTCATCTTCCATTGCGGCCGGAAGATATTTTTGCAGCACTTCAATCTCAGCTTTGGCCTGGTCTATCAGATCGGTGCGTCCTGCTTTCTCAAACTCAGTAAGAGAATCCTGACGCATCTTAACTTCTTTCATCAAAACTGCAATTACTTCGTCTTCAGTAAGTTCTTTTTTGTCATTGATCTCGACATTTTTGATATTGGCACGCGCCATACGGATGGTTTCCAGCGCCACTTTGTTGTGGGCTTTCATGGCCTGCTTCATATCTTCTGTCAGCTGATCTTTAATTGACATCTGCACGCGCCCCCATTATCTGGATTTACGTTTTCTTGCGGCTTCGGATTTCTTTTTGCGCTGAACGCTCGGTTTTTCATAGTGTTCGCGTTTTCTTACTTCAGAAAGGATGCCGGCTTTTTGGGTAGCTCTTTTGAATCTGCGCAGTGCGCTGTCAAGAGTTTCGTTTTTGCCAACTTTAATTTCTGCCATCTGATCTCCCTCCCTCCACACACTTAGGGAAGTGTATATACAATTTATATGCTTTGAGAATACTCCGAAGCATATAATCTCACCGTCTAATTATACATTACTGTAAGGAGTTTGTCAATCAGCACGGAGGCCAGCCGAGCATTTTACCGCCCAAAAGATGGATATGCAGATGGTGCACGGTTTGTCCGCCTTCGTCGCCGGTGTTAACAACAATGCGGAAGCCTTTTTCGCTTACGCCGAGTTTTTCGCTGAGCATTTTTACTTTGCCCAGCATGTACTTAACAAGTTCCGGGTCTGCCGCAACAATGTTTTCCGTATGTTCCTTCGGAATCATCAGTACGTGTACGGGCGCAGCCGGTGCGGCGTCGCGGATAACAATCATTTTATCGTCTTCATATACTCTTTCGGCAGGAATCTCTCCGGAAATAATACGGCAGAATACGCAGTCGTTCATATTTTTACCTCCTCGCTGTTTAAGGTTGTATTTAATTGGTAACTTATTATAAATTCGCCAAATATAATAAAATTCCTTTTAAATTATGTTAAATTCTTCAGTCTTTTATAATTTCGCCAAGCAGTTTTTCGCCGTCAAAAGCCGTTATTTTTACAGGCAGTATTTCGCCGCCCATATTACGGCCGCCGCTTTTTACAAAAACGCGCTGATAGTTGCCGGTTAAGCCTTCAAAATAATCTTCACCGGCAGGCTGTTCAAACAAAACTTCCGCAGTTTGCCCAACCATGGCCTGCAAAAAAGTTTTGTGCATGGTTTCGTCAATTCTTCCCAAAATGTCGGCACGTTCTTTTTTAACGGCTTCCGTTACAGCGCCCGCAAATTTTTCGGCAGGCGTGCCTTTGCGCGCCGAAAACGGAAAAATATGCATTTTGCTGAAGCCGCAGCTTTCGGCAAATTTGCAGGTTGTTTCAAAATCCGCTTCCGTTTCGCCGGGAAACCCTGCAATAACATCCGTAGTTATGGCAATATCAGGCACCTTCGTTTTAATATCCGCCAGAAGCGTTTTAAATTTAGCAGTTGTGTACGGTCTGTGCATGGCCTGCAAGGTTTTATCGCAGCCCGATTGCAGCGGCAGGTGCAAATGCCTGCAAAAACGTGCGTCTTCCTGCATCAGCGTTAAAAGGCGCGGCTCTACCTCCACAGATTCCAGCGAACCGAGGCGCAGGCGCTGCACGCCCGGCACATCAAGAACGGTTTTAACTGCGTCATACAAAGTAGGTCCGTCAGGGTTTTCTTTGCCGTAACAGCCAAGGTGAATGCCGATAAGCACAATTTCCTTAAACCCGGCGCTTATAAGGCGCTGCGTTTCGGTACGGATGCTTTCAAGACTGCGCGAACGCAGCGGGCCGCGTGCGTAAGGAATAATGCAGTAAGTGCAGAACTGGTTGCAGCCTTCCTGTATTTTTAAAAAGGCGCGCGTTTTATCGGTTATATCGCCTGCTGCCATTTCTTCAAAAGCAGTGCTGGCAGTTAATTTATGCACGGCATCCAGCGTATCGGTCTGCCTGTGCGCAAGGCGTTCTTCAACCAGCTGCACAATCTGCGCACGGTCCTGGTTGCCAATAATCATATCCACACCGGCAATGGCCTTTACTTCTTCTGCCGCCGTCTGCGGATAGCAGCCGGTAACCACAATCAGCGCATTGGGGTTCTTGCGGATGGCGCGGTGAATGGTCTGGCGCGATTTGCGCTGCCCGGTATTGGTAACAACGCAGGTATTAATAATATATACATCAGCTTCGCCATCGAAACTGACAAGCTGATGCCCGCTGCGCAAAAACAGGTTTTCCATGCTTGCCGTATCGGCCTGGTTAACCTTGCAGCCAAGCGTATAAAATGCAATTTTTGCCATTTTCAGCCTCCCAGTTCGTCAAATTCGTATAATACGGCACTTAAAGCAGTAAGCCCGGCCGTTTCGGCGCGCAAAATACGCCTGCCCAGCGAAACAGGCACCGCACCGCCGCTGCGTGCTTTATCAAGCTCGGCTTCGCTGATGCCGCCTTCCGGGCCGATTATAATTAATATGCTGTCTGTCTTTAAATTGCTTTGCAGAACCTGTTTAAGCCCCTGCCTGTCCTCACATTCGTAAGCAATTATTTTAGTTGTGCAGTCACATTCAGCCATCAGTTTATCAATAGCTGCAACCTCCGCAATTTGCGGAATAATGTCGCGCTTGCTCTGCTTGGCTGCGCTTTCGGCAATTTTTTGCCAGCGCTGGCATTTTTTGGCAGCCTTCTCGCCGTCATAGCGCACAACGGAATGTTCCATTGCCAAAGGCACAATGCGGCTTACGCCGAGTTCCACCGCCTTTTGGATGATAAAATCCATCTTTTCGCCTTTTACAAGCCCCTGCGCCAGTGTAATCTTTACCACAGGCTCATGGCTTTCGGCAATAACTTCAAGGCATTTTACAAGCGTCTGCCCAGGCGCAGTTTCAGTAATTTCTGCAAGGGCGGTTACGCCGTCGTCGCTCACAATCTGCACTTTTTCGCCCGGCTTCATTTTAAGCACGGTGTAAATATGGCGTGCGTCAATGCCGTCTATCATCATGTTTTCCGCATAAGGGCGCGGAATAAAAAATCTGTGCATTAATCCTCCAGTACCATCAGCATGGCAACCCAGCCGCCTTTATGGCGCGTGCTGACAACCTTCAGCCCGCTGGCTGCGGCAGCCTGTTTAATATCGTCTTCACGTTCTTCTATAATGCCGCTGGCAAGAAACTTGCCGTCCGCTTTCAGCTTTTGCGCAACATCCGGCAGCAGCATAATAATAATATCGGCAATAATATTGGCAATAATCACATCAGCCTTGCCTTCCGTGCCGTGCAGAAGGTCGCCTTCTTTAACTGCAATAACTTCGCTCAGGCCGTTTCCGGCAATGTTTTCTTTGGCAATGCGCACGGCGTTGGCGTCAATATCTACGGCAACAATGCTTTTGGCGCCCAATTTGGCAGCTGCAATGCTTAAAATACCGCTGCCGGTGCCAACGTCAAATACTTCCGCCTGCGGCGTAATAATTTCTTCCAGGTATTCCATACACATACTTGTTGTATGGTGCGTGCCGGTGCCAAAGGCCATGCCGGGGTCAATTTCAATAACAAGGTCATCAGCCTTAGCCTCGTATTTTTCCCACGAAGGCTTAATAACAAGGTGTTTGCCGATATGGGTTACATGGAAATACTGCTTCCATTCGTTTGCCCAATCCTGCTCGCACAGCGTACGGAACAGCGGATTGCGGAAAACGCATTTTTGCCCGATACGTTCTTCAACGGCTTTAACCTCGCGCGAGATAAACTCCAAACGTTCGGAAAGTTTTTCGTCGTCCGGGTAATAGGCAGTTACTGTAACGACCTCGGTATTCTGCTGTTCGGGAATATCGCACAGCTCCCATGTGCCGCTTGCACGCAGCTGATTAATTAAAAGCGGGTCTTCCATAGCCACACCCTGCGCACCGGCACTGTATAAAATATCGGCAATCGTGTCTGCATGTTCATGCGTTGTCTGTAAGCTGACTTCCGTCCACTGCATTACGTTTCACTCCTCAAAAAACTCATAGTAAAAAGATATAAATTTCCGCCTTTTATCTTATCATAACAAGACCGAAATGTACATTATAAAATCAGTCAATTTATATTTATCACACCGCGGCGGCTTTTATATTAAGCATTTCTATATTTGACTTTTTGTACCTGTTTGCTATAATAATTATAGAAAAACAAATGGCTGCCGATAGACGGTCAGCCGAAAAATTGAAAATCAGTTAACTAAAGTAACGACCGTCAAAGTTTGCAAGGCTCTTGGCGGTCGTTACCGTTTTTTGCAGTAGTCTTTTCCGAGGACATAGCCAAAGGAAAACACCGTTATTGTATAACCAATAATGGTTAAAATATCAATAACATCCATGCTATCCCCTCCTTTAGCATATTTCCGCCACGCGGATTCTATGTTATCGGAGGGTCACAGTCCCTCCGCAGAGGGCTAACCGCCTACCGTTATGGCAGCACATTTGCCTGCATATTGTAACAGAAAAATATAAAACTGTAAAGATACTAAAAGCGCGCTTCCGAATTTACGGAAACGCGCTTTATTTGTTATTTAAACAAATCTTTAATTTTGTTCAAAAAGCTTTTTTCTTCGGGGTTGATGTTGTCCTTGCTGATATCGGCAAATTTACGCAGCGCGTCTTTTTGCTTTTCACTCAGCTTTTTAGGAACAACAACTTTGATGCGTACCAGCTGGTCGCCGCGGCTGCCTCCGCGCAGGCTAGGTATGCCTTTGCCTTTTAAGCGCAGCACCTGCCCCGGCTGGGTGCCTTCCGGAATCTTCATGGTTACCTGGCCGTCCAGCGTCGGTACTTTTATTTCATCGCCCAAAGTTGCCTGTACAATGTTAATAGGCACTTCGCATAATACAGTGTTGCCGTCGCGTTCAAAGAATTTGTGCGGCTTCACATAAAGGTATACGTAAAGGTCGCCGCTCGGGCCGCCGCGCATACCTGCTTCGCCTTCTCCGCTTACGCGCAGGCGCGAACCGTCGTTAACGCCGGCAGGAATTTTAACTTTAAGCTTTTTGGTTTTGCGCACGGTGCCTTTGCCCTTACATTCTTTGCACGGCTCGGTAATAATTTTGCCTTCGCCGTGGCATCTGCTGCACGGGCGCACGTTACGCATCTGCCCGAACATAGTGTTTTGCGTAAAGCTTACCTGGCCTGTACCGTGGCATTCGGGGCAGGTTTCCACCTTGCTGCCCGGTTCAGCGCCGCTGCCTTTACATTTTGGGCATTGCTCGTCGCGCGTCAGGTTAATTTCGCGTTCTACGCCGAAAGCCGCTTCTTCAAAGGTAATTTCCATATCGAAGCGTAAATCGCTGCCGCGCTGCGGGCCTGCCTGACGACCGCCTCTGGAGCGCCCGCTGCCGCCAAAGAACATATCAAAAATGTCCTCCATACCGCCGCCCGCGCCGCCGAAACTGCTGAAATCAAACCCGCCAAAACCGCCCGCGCCGCCTGCTCCGGCAGCGCCGTCAAATGCTGCATGGCCAAACTGGTCATACTGGGCACGTTTCTTTTCGTCGCTCAAAACACTGTATGCTTCGGAGCATTCTTTAAACTTTTCTGCAGCATCAGGATTATCCTTGTTGACATCAGGATGATACTGACGTGCCAGTTTACGATATGCTTTTTTTATCTCGTCTGCCGTTGCGCTTTTAGAAACGCCCAGCACGTCATAGTAATCTCTTTTTTCCAAGGTTTACACCATCCTAAGCTGATTATTTCTTGTCGTCGTCAACAACTTCGGCGTCAACTACATCGTCGTCGGCTTTTTTAGCTTCGCCTGCGTTTGCTGCGCCGGCACCTGCACCTGCTTCCGCACCTTTGGCTGCTTCGGTCTGTTTGTAAAGCTCAGCGCTCAGTTCATACAAAGGTTTGGTCAGGTCTTCGGTTGCTTTCTTAATTGCGTCAACGTCGTCGCCTTTCATTTTTTCTTTCAGGGCGTCCATTGCGGTTTTAACTTTGGCAATCAGTTCATCGCTGCCTTTGCCTTCCATGTCTTTAATGGTTTTTTCTGCCTGATAGCAGAGGCTGTCGGCCTGGTTGCGCGCTTCAACTGCTTCTTTGCGTTTTTTATCTGCTTCGGCGTTGGCTTCGGCTTCTTTTACAAGACGGTCAACTTCGTCTTTATCAAGCGTACCGGAAGAAGTAATGGTAATCTTCTGTTCTTTGCCGGTGCCGAGGTCTTTGGCTTTTACGTTTACAATGCCGTTGGCGTCGATATCGAAGGTAACTTCAATTTTCGGTACTCCGCGCGGTGCAGCCGGAATGCCGGACAGCTCAAAACGTCCCAGAGTTTTGTTGTCGGCAGCCATATCGCGTTCGCCCTGCAGTACATGGATATCAACGGAAGGCTGGTTATCGGAATAAGTGGAGAAAATCTGAGATTTGGAAGTAGGAATAGTGGTGTTGCGGTCAATCATTCTGGTGAAAATGCCGCCGGCGGTTTCAATGCCGAGGGACAGCGGAGTTACGTCCAGAAGCAGTACGTCTTTAACTTCGCCTGCCAGTACGCCTGCCTGAATAGCAGCGCCTACTGCAACGCATTCATCCGGGTTAATGCCGCGGTGCGGTTCTTTGCCCATGAATTTTTTAATGGCTTCCTGTACAGCCGGAATACGGGTGGAACCGCCAACCAAGAGTACTTTGTTAATGTCGCTTGCGCTCATGCCTGCGTCGGCCATAGCCTGACGGGTCGGGCCCATGGTGCGTTCAACAAGGTCTGCGGTCATTTCTTCAAATTTAGCACGGGTTAAATCCATGTCAAGATGTTTCGGGCCGTCGGCGCCTGCGGTAATGAACGGCAGGTTAATGTTGGTGCTCATTACGCCGGACAGTTCGATTTTAGCTTTTTCTGCTGCTTCACGCAGACGCTGCATAGCCATGCGGTCGTTGGAAAGGTCAATGCCTTCGGCTTTCTTGAATTCGTCAACCATCCAGTCGATAATGCGCTGGTCAAAGTCATCGCCGCCGAGGTGAGTATCGCCGTTGGTAGCTTTAACTTCAAATACGCCATCGCCTACATCAAGGATGGACACATCGAACGTGCCGCCGCCAAGGTCGTAAACCATAACGGTGTGGTCTTCGCTCTTGTCAATGCCGTAAGCAAGTGCTGCTGCGGTAGGTTCGTTGATAATACGCAGAACTTCAAGGCCTGCAATTTTGCCTGCGTCTTTGGTTGCCTGGCGCTGGCTGTCGGAGAAGTAAGCCGGAACGGTAATTACGGCCTGATGTACGCTTTCGCCGAGATATTTTTCAGCGTCAGCTTTTAATTTTTGCAGAATCATTGCGGAAATTTCTTCCGGAGAATATTTTTTGTCGTCAATTTCAACTCTGTAATTAGTGCCCATGTGGCGTTTAATGGAGCTGATGGTTCTGTCCGGGTTGGAAACAGCCTGACGTTTTGCCAGCTGGCCTACCAGACGCTCGCCGTTTTTGGAAAAACCTACAACGGACGGGGTCAGCCTGCTGCCTTCCTGGTTAGTGATAACGGTCGGTTCGCCGCCTTCCATAACAGCTACTACAGAGTTAGTAGTACCTAAGTCAATACCAATTACTTTAGACATGATGTTTTTTCCTCCTCAAATTTACACTGTATAAAGAATGCAACTTAATCGTTGCTTATTACTTTAACTTTGCTGTGGCGGATGATTTTATTGCGCAGCCTGTAACCTTTTTCAAAAACCTGCTCAATGCTTTCATCCTCTAAATCCGGGTTCTGCCCGCGCATTACGGCTTCGTGCAGTTCCGGGTTAAATTTCTGCCCCTCTGCGGGGATTTCTTCAACTTCAAGCTCTTTAAAAGCCTGTTCAAACTGCCGTTTGATTTTTTCCATGCCGGCTACGATAGCAGACATATCGTTTGTAGTTTTTACACTTTGCTCGGCTCTTTCAAAGTTATCGAGCACTTTTAAAAACTTGCCGACAACATCTGCCGTAACGAAGGTTGAAAGCTGTTCGCGTTCGGCAGCATTGCGTCTGCGGAAATTTTCAAAATCGGCCTGCAAACGCATCAGGCGGTTTTGCAGTTCTTCGATTTTTGCATCTTTTTCATCTTTCCGGGGTTCTTCCGGCTTTGCCTCTTCCGGTTGTGCGTTTTCTGCATTTCCGGCAGCCGCTTCACCGGCGTTTACCTTTTCTTCAGCGGGCGCTTCAGCATTTTCCGCTGCTCCTTCCGCAGGGTTCTGAGTATCTTTAATATCTTCTGCCTGCATACTGTCCCTCCTCAGCTGTTTAAAATCGTTTTTAAATATTTATGAAGATAATCCATTACGGCAATTACTTTGCCATACTGCATGCGCGTAGGCCCCAAAACAGCCATTGTACCGACTATTTTGCCGTTTAAGCGGTAGGTTGCCTGCACCATGCTGCAATCCTGAATGCCTTCAAATTTATTTTCGCTGCCTATCGTTATGCGCAGCCCGGATTCTTCGCCGGATTTTAAAATGTTGCGCACAACTTTTTCTTCTTCCAGCACGCCCAAAAGGTTTTTAACTTTTTCCATGTCGCGGAATTCAGGCTGGCTTAACAGCTGCCTTGTGCCGCCCATAAAGAAGGTTTCCTTTTCGGGGCGCGTCATGCGGCGCAGCACATGCAAAAGCGAACTTAAAAGCAGCCGGTCATCTTTAACCGCTGCCTGCACTTCATCCAGCAACGCCTTGTCGATATCCGTTACGGCTTTGCCTTCCAGCATTCTTGTAATGCGCCCGGCCATGTATTCCAGTTCTTTGGCAGACATGCCTGCCGGAATTTCAACCACGCAGTTGTTTACATTGCCGTCATCGGTAACAATGCACAAAATGGCATGGTTCGTATCAAGCGGCAAAAACTTCAAATAACAGAAACGGCTGATGGAATGCTGGTTTGCCAGCACCATCGACACATTATGCGTCATCTGCGAAAGGATTTTGGCGGTTGACAGGAAAATATCGTCAATGCTGCGCTGGCGTTCGCGGTACAGGGTATTAATTAATGTACGGTCGTTATCGTCCAGCGTATCCGGCTCAATCATGGAATCTACATAAAACCTGTATGCCTGTGCCGAAGGCACACGGCCGGCTGAAGTGTGGGGCTGCTCCAGATAACCCAAAAGTTCCAAATCGCTCATTTCGTTACGGATGGTGGCCGGGCTCAATCCCAAATCGTGTTTGCGCGCAATAGTGCGTGAACCTACCGGCTCTGCCGTAGAAATGTAATCTTCTATGATGATTTGCAGAATTTTCTTCTTTCTTTCGTTTAACATATCCCCACCTCCGAAGGGATTGTTAGCACTCGTTATAATAGAGTGCTAACATCTTGATATTAGAATAGCACTGCCTTCAGATATTGTCAATAAGTTTTTATATATTTTTTAAATAAAATTTAATCCGTCACAAAAATTTCAAAAATACGGTTGCCAACTTCCATACCAGCTTCGGTAAGGCACATTTTCTGCCACTTTTTATCAAAGCTAAGCAAGTTATGTTCAATATATGGTTTTATTTCACTGCCGTATTTTTCCATAACGTCAATGCCGAAACGCTGCTTTGCTTCGGTTAAACTTACGCCGCTTTTTTTACGCAGGTTCATAAACATAAATTCTTCAAACTGCACCGGCACAGGCAGTTCTTCTTTATCATAAAGCTGCCCGCCGCTTTGTATAAGCTGTATATAGTCTTGTACTTTAGCGGCGGCAGTAAAACGCGCGCTGCCGTTAAAACCGCAGGCACCCGCTCCAAATGCCGCATACGGGTAATAATGCCAGTACACAAGGTTATGGCGGCTGTACGCTTTGCCGCGCGCATAGTTTGATATTTCGTAGCGTTCAAAGCCCTGAATTTTTAAAAACTCCTGCACAAATTCGTACATATCGGCAACTTCGTCCTCGTCCGGCAAAATTATCTGCCCTGCTTCTGTCATTTTTTGCAGCGGCGTGCCGTCCTCAACAATCAGCCCATAAACGGATAAATGCTCAATGCCGGTACTGCAAAGCCGCGCAAGCGTTTCTTTTAAACTTGCCATATTCTGCCCCGGCAGGCCGTAAATAACATCGGCATTAATGCGCTTAAAGCCTGCCTGTTTAGCAAGCTCTATTGCTTCCAATGCTTCGGCTGCATTATGCACGCGCCCTATCGCTTTTAATTCTGCATCGTTTAAACTCTGCACGCCAAAGCTGATGCGGTCAAACCCTGACTGCCGCAGTGCTTTCAGTTTATGCAAATCAACAGTGCCGGGATTTGCCTCGATAGACGCCTCGCACGGATTTTGCCACCAGCCGTACTTTTTTAAAGCGTCCGTAATTTCTTTTATAGCTTCAGCCGGTAAAAGGCTTGGCGTACCGCCGCCAAAATAAATTGAAGCATTGTCGTTTACAGGTACATCTTTCCTGCGCCCAGCAATTTCTTTGCATACTGCAGCAGCGTATTTTGCCATTACCTCCGCCCCAAAACCGGCGTGCGAATTAAAATCGCAGTACAGGCATTTTTGCCTGCAAAACGGTATATGTACGTAAACGCCCTGAACCTGCTGCCAGGGCTGTAAATTTTGTAACTTATCCATAATATTCCTTCGCTTGCAAAGTAAAATTAAAAATTGTATAATAAAAGCACGGAGTAATGATGGTGGTACATCAGTTCTCCCTGGTCAAATTTATAGTTTGAAGGAAGCCGTGTAACCGCTGTTATACGGTTTTTTTCATTACGCTATTTGCGTCCCGAAACAATGACTGCTACGAGAGTTCCGAAAGCAACCATTAAAGATAATGCTTCGTACACTGTCATTAGCATCACCACCACTCAGCAAGAGTGGAAAACCGATACATCAATACTCCGTGCTTAACTATTTTAACAGCTAAATATCAAAAACACAATACCGCCCCGGTTTTGCTCCGGAGCGGTATTTTTAGTTACTTAATTATTTAAAATAATTTACGCCGCTGATAAAGATTTTCTGGTCTTTATTGCCGCTGATATTTTTAAACAGGCCCGGTACAAAACGTTCGGTATGGCCCATTTTACCCAAAATTCTGCCGTCGGGGCTGGTAATGCCTTCAATAGCATACAGCGAACCGTTGGGGTTGTACGGCATTGCCATGGTGGGTTTGCCCTTTTCATCAACATACTGCGTTGCAACCTGCCCGTTGGCAAACAATGCTTTAATTGTTTCTTCCGGCGCATAGAAGCGGCCTTCGCCGTGAGATACGGCAACGGAATGGATTTCACCCGGTTCAACGGCGCTGAACCACGGAGATTTATTGGAAACAACGCGGGTGTTAACAATCTGCGAAACGTGGCGGCCGATATTATTGAAGGTAAGAGTCGGGCTGCCGGCAGACATTTCGCGGATTTCGCCGTAAGGCACAAGGCCGAGTTTAACAAGTGCCTGGAAGCCGTTGCAGATGCCGAGCATCAAACCGTCGCGGTCGTTAAGCAGGCGTCCGATAGCTTCTTTAATGCGCGGGTTGCGCAGCATGGTAGCAATAAACTTGCCGCTGCCGTCCGGTTCGTCACCGGCGCTGAAACCGCCCGGAAGCATTACAATCTGGGCATTGTCAATCATTTCAACCATTTTGGCAACGGATTCTTCTACTGCCTGCGGGGTAAGGTTGCGCACAATAAAGGTCTCAGCCACAGCACCGGCGTCTTCAAAAGCACGGGCGCTGTCATATTCGCAGTTAATGCCCGGGAATACCGGAATGAATACGCGCGGTCTGGCAATTGTTACCGGTGCAGTTAAAGGCAGTTCTGCCTTATAAAGCGGCATATCGATATCTTTATCGTCTTTTTCGTCTGTTTTGGACGGGAAAATGCCTTCCAGCGGAGTGCTGTAAGCCTTTTCTGCTTCGTCCATTGGGATAACGTCGTCATTAATGGCGATAACCTGTTTTTCAGAAGTATGGCCAAGCAGCATGTAGTCGAGCCCTTCAAACAGGTCCTCGGGTTCTGTGCCTTCTGCAAGTTCAAGCACCATGCCGCCGGGCTGCAAAGTAAACAGTCCGTCAGTATCGTTATAGGGTTTAATAAATTCAAAACCAAGGCTGTTGCCAAGGCACATTGTTGTTACAAGCGCTGCAATGCCGCCTTCTTTAACGGCTGCCGCAGCAGTAATTTTGCCCGCCAGAATAGCTTTATGCACTGCGGTAAGATTTGCTTTCAGCGCGCCAAAATCCGGTACTTCCGTAGTTTCGCGCGGGCAGGAAAGGAATACAACCTTGCTGCCGGCATTTTTAAATTCTGCCGATACGGCTTTGTCGCCGTCGATAACGTCAACCGCGAAGGAAACAAGCGTCGGCGGAACGGTTTTATCCATAAAGGTGCCGCTCATGCTGTCTTTGCCGCCGATAGCAGGCAGTTCCAAAGCGTCCAGCGCGGTAAATGCGCCCAAAAGTGCAGCAAAGGGCTGGCCCCAAAGTTCGGTATTATGCAGTTTCGGGAAGTATTCCTGGCAGGTAAGGCGCAGTTTTGCCGGGTCTGCACCAAGTGCAACGGCACGGGTTACAGATTCCACAACCGCATACAGTGCGCCGTGGAACGGGCTCCAGCAGGCAACATCCGGGTTGTAGCCGCACGCCATAACGGATGCCGCCGTGGTTTTGCCATGCAGCACTGGCAGTCTGCCAACCATGCCTTCGGACGGAGTAAGCTGGCGTTTGCCGCCAAACGGCATCAGCACGGTGCCGCGGCCGATAGTGCTGTCAAAGCGTTCGGAAAGCCCTTTCTGGCTGCAAACATTAAGGCGTCCGAGGTTAGCAAGCCATGCGTTTTTCAAACCGTCTGCCGAAGCAACTTCTGCCGGCAGTTTGTCAAATACGCATTCACCTTCAACATTGCAAACTTTAACGTCTGCATGCTGGGCAACGCCGTTGGTATTCAAAAAGTCGCGGGAAAGGTCAACGATTTTATCGCCGCGCCAGTACATTACAAGCCTTCTGTTATCGCTAACCTGCCCGATAACGGTTGCTTCAAGGTTTTCCTCATCGGCAAAGGCAATAAATTTCTTAATATTTTCGGGAGCAATAACAAGCGCCATGCGTTCCTGAGATTCGGAAATGGCAAGTTCCGTACCGTCAAGTCCTTCGTATTTTTTCGGCACTTTGTCAAGGTCAATTACTAGGCCGTCGGCAAGTTCGCCGTTGGCAACGGATACACCGCCTGCACCGTAGTCGTTGCAGCGCTTAATCATCGGCGTAACTTCCGGGTTGCGGAATAAACGCTGAATTTTACGTTCTGTCGGCGGGTTGCCCTTCTGTACTTCCGCACCGCAGCTTGCCAGCGAATCAACGGTATGTTCCTTGGAAGAACCTGTTGCGCCGCCGCAGCCGTCACGGCCGGTTCTGCCGCCGAGCAGCACTAAAAGGTCGCCCGGTTCAGGCACTTCGCGTTTAACAAGGTTACGCGGAACAGCGCCTACAACAGCGCCTACTTCCATGCGTTTTGCCACGAATTTATCGTGATAGTATTCCTGTACATGGCCGGTTGCCAGGCCAATCTGGTTGCCGTAAGAACTGTAGCCAGCTGCCGCGCCGATAGTAATTTTGCGCTGCGGCAGTTTGCCGGGCAGAGTATCTTCCACAGGTACGCGCGGGTCGGCAGCTCCGGTTACGCGCATTGCCTGATATACATAGGCACGGCCGGAAAGCGGGTCGCGGATAGCGCCGCCAAGGCAGGTTGCAGCACCGCCGAACGGTTCAATTTCCGTCGGGTGGTTATGGGTTTCGTTTTTAAACAGCAGCAGCCATTCTTCGGTTTTGCCGTCAACTTCAATAGGCACAACAATGGTGCAGGCGTTAATTTCTTCCGATTCGTCCAAATCATCCAGCTTGCCTTCGGCACGCAGTTTTTTCATGCCGATAACGGCAATGTCCATCAGGGTAACAGGGCGCTTGGTATCGGCGCCGTACACTTCGTCACGCGCTTCCATATATTTGTCAAGGGCAGCCTGTACCGGCTGGGTGTAAAGCCCCGGCTCAATTTCAACATCTTCAATCTGCGTCATAAAAGTGGTATGGCGGCAGTGGTCAGACCAGTAAGTATCGAGCACTTTAATCTCGGTAATGGTCGGTTCACGGTGTTCTTCATTAAAATATTTCTGGCACCACAGCAAATCGTCAAGGCTCATGGCAAAGCCGTTGGCAGTGCGGTAAGCCTCCATTTCTTCTTTGGTAAAGGTTAAAAACCCTTCCACGCTTTTAATTTTCTGCGGTTCTTCGCAGGCCTGTACCAAAGTCTGCGGTTTTTCCCAGGCAGCTTCGCGTGCTTCAATCGGGTTAATGCAGTAAGCCTTAATTTTAGCAAACTCATCATCACTGATTGTGCCGGACAAAATATAAACTTTGGCAGAAGATACCAGCGGGCGTTCTTTCTGCGTAATAAGCTGAATGCACTGAGCAGCAAAGTCTTCCCTCTGATTATACTGGCCCGGCAAAAATTCTACCGCAAAAGCACGGCAGCCTGCAGGTACTTCCAGTTCTTCTTCAACGGTATCAACCGGCGGTTCGGAAAGCACCAGCGCTTTGGCTGCGGCAAATTCCTCATCCGTTACGCCCATAACGTCGTAGCGGTTAATAACACGGATGCCGGTTAAGCCTTTCATACCGAGGTTGGTTTGCAAATCAGCCAAAAGGCCTCTTGCTTCAACGGCAAAAGCTTCTTTCTTTTCTACAAAAATGCGTCTGATTTCGTCCATTAAATCAGCCTCCCTGCTCAATTTTCAATAGTACTCATTAATATAATTACGGCATTTGGTAAACAACGCCTGCAAAAAAACGCTTTTCTGCGGATTATGAACTTTAATTTTTCCGGCACGCACCAGTTCTTCAAAGCTGAAAGTGCCAAAATACAGCTGCGTAAAGGCTGCGCTGTCCATTGTAATTTCTTCGTTTTCAATGGTGCTGGCCTGAGTTAACGCGCCGTTTTGGGCAGTTATTTTTAAAAGCCCGTTATTCAGCGGCAAAAATTTGTCGGTAATTAAAAGCACCGCTTCGCCGCTCACATTCTGCAGCACCGGCAAAAGCTCCAGCGCTTTGCGGATATTAATGCATCGCGCCATCATAAACGGCTTTACGCTGCCGCTGTAGGTACTTCCGTCAAAATCAAGATAAGCCATATTGCCGGGTTCTGCCAGCCACTCAAAATTAGCGGCATCGCTTAAATGCCCGGCTGCATAACGCAGAAGTGCCGTTTGTGCCTCATGGCTGAGCGTAAGCAGCTCCTGCACTTTAAATGTGCCTGCATCAAGCGAATACAGCATATAACCGGCAGAGCCGGCATCTTCAAAAGCTATGGCAAGCATTGCTTTTTCGGCTTTATAGCCGTTTAAAAGCTCCTGCCATTTTGCCCTGCTGCGTACTGCCATGCCGTTTAACTCCTGCCCGCAGGCTTCGTAAACAGCGGCAAGTTCATCCAAGCCTTCTGTAATATCTGCACAGCGGGTTATTTTTATATTATGCACCGGCGGCAGTTTTTTCAATTCTGCCAGCGGCATTTGGTAATAATGGCGGTAATAGCAGTAATCAAACCCATAGGGCTTATAAATTGCCGGGTTAATGGGCATTAAAAGCGCAAAAGCCGCTCCCTGCGCACGCAGAACGGTAAACGCCGTTTCCAGCAGCGGGCGCGTAAGGTGCTGCCCGCGGTATTCCGGCGCAGTTGCCACGCCAACAATATACGGCAGGCGCAGTGTTTGCCCGCGCAGCGTAATTGCATACGGGTTCAAGTGCAGCATACACGCTAATTTATCGCCGTCAAACCCGCCTATAACGCTGTTTTGCTTTAAACAGTACTCGCTAAAATACCATTCGTAAAACGGGTCGCCCTTTTTTTCAAAGCAGTAATCCCATAATTCTGCCGCTTGCGGCAAAAAAGCAGAGTTTAAAAGCCTGAAATCCATACAAACCTCTGTTATTTAAAAATAGTGGAATATTTTTTTACCATAAATTCCGGTTTATACGATTCTTTTGCCATGCGCAGACCTTCATGCCCCATATCTTCTTCGCGGTTAAGATAGGTAACGTCGCCCCACGCATTTTTGGCAAAATCACGGTTAATAACGGCATAAAGCCCGCGTATTTCCGGATTGGCCTTTTCTACATGCAAAACGGCAGTATCGTCATTAATTTTTTCGCCAAAGCTGAAAGCTTCAACCTTGCCGTCAATGCGGATAACACCGCCGCGCAGCTTTAAGGCTTCAAAATTATCAAGAGCTTCGTGGATAGCGCATTTTTCGCATACCAGCGAAGGGTCGTCCGACATGCGGCGTTCGCACCACATATCGCCAAAAGCAAGGCATTCTTCAATATTGCTTCTGTTCATTTCTTCGTAAACATAATCGGGATGCTCTTTTACAAAAGCATTGCAGTGGTTCTTTTTGCCGTGGTATTTGCGCCCGGCAAGCGTTGCCAGGTTCTGCTGCAAATACACATAGTCCCAGTTATCACGGTCATCGGTAATTTCCAAATCAGGGAACGCTTTTAACAGCCTTTCCCTGCCGTCATCATAAATGCCGTGTATTTCAAACGGTTTGCCGTTATGGTATTCTTTAATTTCTTTCATTAATAAAGGCAAATCTTCGTCTTTGCCGCCAAACGGCTGTAAAAAGAAGTCAACATCATTTCTTTTTACTTTCAGCACTAAAAAGCCGTGCGCTTCAGTCCAAAAAATATCATAGCAGGTCTGCCACATAAACAAATTGCCGAAAGCACATTCAGAGCCGCGGTAATAAGGGCGCGACATGTAGCTTTCAAACAATGCCTTATCAGCAACCGAAATCTCTTTAAGTTCTAAAATAAAATGACCCCCCAATTTCTTCTTATTAAATTATTATACCATATTGAGTGAAACTTTCTCAAAGTTTCTGTCACATTATTTATAAAATTCGCTGAAATAAACAAAAAACCTGCCGCATTTTTACGGCAGGCTGTATTTGTTTATTATTTTCTGTGATGTGCGTTGTAGCAGTCACGGCAATAAACCGGACGGTCTTCGGAAGGTTTGAACGGAACTTCGGTTTCTTTGCCGCATTCAGCGCAAACCGCCGGATACATCTGGCGTTCCGGACGCTCGCTTACAATGCCAAGACGCTGTTTGCGTGCCTGACGGCATGCAGGGCAGCGGCCCGGTTCGTTAGTAAAGCCTTTGGATTCATAAAATTCCTGTTCGGAAGCGGAAAAAACAAATTCTTTGCCACATTCCTTACATACTAAAGTTTTGTCTTCTTTCATTGCTTATCAGCTCCTTACATTAATCATACCCCATGAGGACTTCATAGATTTGCCACGGCTTCGATAAAAATGCAAGCAGCATTAAAAAGAAGATATGAACCCTATATGAACCGGCTGAGATATACTATTTAAAGTATATCTTTTTAAAATACAAATGTCAATATATCATGGCTGTTTTTTTACATTATTCTAATAAAATTTAACGCAAATAATATGTTTCATTGGTACATTCCAGCACCGTATTGTAGCCGCGCCATTTTGCCAGTGTGGTTGTACTGCAGTTGCCAACGCTGAAATTCCATATTTTGTTTAAATCCACACCCAAAAACAGGCACAGCAGCACGCGGATAATGCCGCCGTGCGAAACAACGGCAATATCTTTTTCGTCCATTTCCGCAAGGCAGCGTTTAAAAAACGGCTCTACGCGTGCGGCAACATCCGTAAAATTCTCGCCGCCCGGCACATGGCACAGCGCCGGATTTTTAAAAAATTCGTCAATCTGCCCAAGGCCGGCATCATTAATCTGGTTATAGGTAAGCCCTTCCCACTCGCCAAAAGCAATTTCCTTAATATCTTCAACCGGCTGCACTTCAAGCCCGTGCACAGCCGCCAACGGCGCCGCCGTCTGCCGTGCGCGCGTTAAACTGCTGCTGTATACGGCATCAAGGCGGATATTTTTAAAATGCTCTGCCAAAAATTCAGCCTGCGCCAGTCCTTTTTCGTTCAGTTCAATATCTGTCTGCCCCTGAAAGCGGAAACTTTTGTTGGAATCGGTTTCCCCATGCCTGATTAAATATAGCCTGCCCATTATTTTGCCCCCTGTTTGCCTGCCTTAATTTCTTCTGCGTGCGAAAATTCTTTTACCTCAACATGTACGCCTGCTTCGGCAAAAGTTTCCATTTCCTTATAAGCCTTAATACCTGCGTCCAAAAGGCTGAGCGCAAGTATTGCACCTTCGCCGCGGCATATTTTAATATCAAGCCTCAGCGGCGCGGAAAGCCCCAATTTTTGCAGCAGTTCTTCCATGCCCGCTTCTGCGGATACATGCCCGGCAAAAACATAATCTGCCGCAGCGGCATTATATTTTACTGCCGCAAGTGCTGCAAGGCAGGATGCTGCGCCGTCAAGCATTACCGGCACTTTTAAAGCCGCAGCCTGCAAAACTGCGCCTGCCATAGCGGCAATGGTTCTGCTGCCAAGCTGATTTAAAAAATCATAGCCGTCAGCTTCAAAATTCTCTTTATTATATTGCGGCACGCTGCTGTCAACGCAGCCAATTGCCAGCACCTGCTGTCCGTTATTTGTTCCTATTGCTTCTTTTGCCAGAAGAGCACCTTCAAGCAGTGCTTCTTCAATGCTTTCAGCCGTTACCAAAAAGGTCTGGCTTTTAACGCCGGAATTTTCCGCAAGCACGCAGGCAGGTTTCGTGCCCTGCATATATTCTGCTGCTGTACCGGCGTCGTAAGTCCAGAAAAGCACTGTTTTATCGGGATAATTTACGTCATTTTTATCTGCGCTGCCGTAAATTGCCGCATAGCGCGTAGCCATTTCTTCAAGCTTTGCCAGTGAACCGACCGGTTTAATTAAATTATCAAAACGCTCTTGCGCTTTTGCTGCTATCGTTTTATCAACAGGCTGCACCGTGCCAGCCAAAACATCTATTTCCATTTTGCACCATCCTTAAAACAAACTAAATATGCTGTGGTAAGTATAAAATCCAAGCACCAAAAAGCGCCCGCCAATTATCAGCGTAAGCAGGTACAGCACGTTGCCGCACTCCGTCAGCGCGCCGTAGGTATCGCCCGTCAGCCCGCCCAGCTGGCTTTGCAAAAATTTGGCAATGCCAAACACCAGCACAAAAGTAACTGCCATCACCAGCAGGTAATGCACGCCGCACAGCGCCGTTATGCCAATGCCAAGCGCCAGCGCGATGACCGTGTAGCTTTTTTTAGCGTACATGGTAAACATATGCCCGATGCCGGTTTTGCGCGCGTAGGGAAAGTTGACGATAAAGATTACCATAAAAGTACGCGTTGCAACGCTCATGGCAATCAGTGCCGGCGTTAAGAGCTGTGGGTAAATGGCAAGGTACGCCGATACTTTCAGTAAAATAAGCACTATTACAGCCAGCACGGCGTTGGAGCCTACGTGGCTATCCTTCATAATTTCCAGCATGCGTTCGCGGCTGCGCGCCGAAAAAACGCCGTCGGAAGTATCCATAAAACCGTCGTACATCAGCCCGCCGGTAATAATAATTTCTGCCAAAATCAAAAGCGCGGCACGCATAAAATCAGGCGCAGCAACCATTACCAAAGCGTAATTAACCGCACCCAAAAACGCGCCGATAACCAGCCCCACCAGCGGAAAATACGGCACGCTGCGCGAAAAATCTTCGTCACGCCAGTCCGTGCGGTGGCTGAAACGGATGCGCGTTAAAAATTCCAGGCAGGTAATAAAATCACGCATTATGCTCACCTGCGGTTAAGTTTTTGTATAAATCAAGCGCCGACTGCAAAATTACAATGGCCAGCGAAGCGCCTGTGCCTTCGCCGAGGCGCATGCCTGCATCGACAATCGGTTTTAAATTTAAAATTTCCAGCATTTTGGCGTGAGAAATTTCCGCCGATAAATGCGAGCAGAACATATAATCCGCGCAGGCAGGCTCAATGCCGTAAGCGAGCAGCGCCGCAGCCGTTGCGTTCACGCCGTCAACCATGGTAGGTACGCGGCGGCGTGCGCCCTCAATAATCATACCGGCAAGCCCGGCGTGGTCATACCCGCCAACTTTGCATAAAATATCCATGGCATTGCCAAGTTCAGGCTTGTTTACTGCCAAACCGTCCGCAACAACCTGGCGTTTAACCTTCATCCGTTCATCGTTAATGCCGGTGCCGCGCCCAACGGTCAGCTCCGGCGCAAGGCCTGTAAAAGCCGATACGATAGCCGCGGTGGAGGTTGTGTTGCCGATGCCCATTTCTGCCGTTACAAGCATATTGTAGCCTTTATCAATGCACTCACCGGCAACCTTCATGCCGCGCTCCAATGCCATTTCGGCCTGCTCACGCGTCATGGCCGGGCCTTTGGTAAAATCTTCCGTGCCCCAGGCAACCTTTTCATTGCGCACTTTCGGCAAGTGGCTCAAATCAAAAGTTGTGCCCATGTCAACAACAAACACATCTGCACCGGCGTGCCGCGCCATTACGTTGGCACCGGCAGTGCCGCGCATATAGCCGTTAATCATCTGCATGGTAACTTCCTGCGGATAAGCGCTGACGCCGTATTTGGCAATGCCGTGGTCGCCGCACATTAAAAGCATAGCGCTTTTTATTTTGCCTTCAAAATCAGGCGTTCCGCAAATAGCAGCGTATTTTTCAACCATTTTTTCAACCTTGCCAAGCTGATACGGTACCTCGTCCACAGCCTGCCAGTTTTTATGCACAATTTCTGCCGCTTCTTTGTTCAGCGGCGAAACTATAATATCCTGCATTTTATTCCTCCTCAAATTTAAAAGCCAGTTTTTTCATATCAACTGCCTGTCCTGCCACGCAGTAAAAGACGCTGTCCGCGGCATCCGCCACCTGCTGGTTCACCCAGCCTGCAATGTCGCGGTATTCGCGTGCCATGGCATTTTCCGGCACAATGCCCGCGCCAACTTCGTTTGTTACAAACACCGTAATTTTGCCGCCTGCTTCAGCAGCTTCAATCAGTTTGGCAATTTCTGCCTTAACAACCTGCGCCTTTTCTTCCGTTGTGCCCTGCGGCGCGTTTTTGCCGTACAATAAATTACTCATGTAAAGCGTAAGGCAGTCAAACAGCACTGCATCAGCTTCCTGCGCAGCTTCGCACAAAACCTCGTGCGCATTATAGGGGGCTTCAAAATTTATCCAGCGCGTCCGGGGGCGGCGCGCTTTATGCAAACGTACACGTTCAGCCATTTCTTCGTCCAGAATTTCGGCGGTAGCAATATAAGCGCATTTCGCGCCGTAATGCAGCACATATTTTTCGGCAAATTCGCTTTTGCCGCTGCGTGCCCCGCCGGTTACCAAAACAATTTTAGCCGGCATACAAAAACTCCTTTCTATAAACAAAAAATCCCCTTTATAACAAAGAGGATATACTTCAAAAACTATATGCAAATACCCGCCTATCCCCCGTAGGCTGTGATACTCGTAACAGGCAGGTCTCCTGGCTCAGGTTCATCGCCGTGCTGCGCCTTCCCAAAGCATTGCTTCAGTGACATTTTGCAGACAGCTCGCCATTACAGTAGCGGGACTGCGCCGGATTCGCACCGGCTTCCCTATTAAGATTGCGGGGTTAACCGCCTCACCTGTTGATTTTTTCCGTTAAATTATATTCTATGCATTTCAAAAAAATCCTGCTTATGCAGATAAAAAATTAACGGCAGCCGTTAAGCCGCCGTTTAAACGCTTTATAAATTTATTTAAGGCTGTTTTTGTAATCCTCAAGGAACTGGGCAAGGCCTTTATCGGTAAGCGGATGCAGAAGCATCTCTTTTAAAACCTTGGTAGGAATGGTTGCAATATCCGCACCGGCGAGCATAACTTTTTCAACATGCTCCATATTGCGGATGCTGGCTGCAATAATCTGCGTATCGAGATTGTACTGACGAAAAACCTTAACCATGTTTTCTACCAGTGCCACGCCGTTTTCGCCAATGTCGTCCAAACGGCCGATAAACGGGCTTACATAGGTTGCACCGGCACGCGCTGCCATAAGTGCCTGCGGCAGGCTGAATACCAGAGTTACATTGGTTTTAATGCCTTCTTTAGCAAGAATTTTAACGGCTTTTAAGCCTTCGGCAATGCACGGAATTTTTACAACAACCTTGTCGGAAATTTTCATCAGCTTACGCGCTTCGGCAACCATGCCTTCGCAGTCGGTGCTGATAACTTCGGCACTTACAGGCCCGTCAACAAGGCTGCAAATTTCGGGAATAACTTCGGCCTGAGTTCTGCCGCTTTTGGCAATTAAGCTGGGGTTAGTGGTAACGCCGTATACAACGCCAAGCGCTGCCATTTCTGCAATTTCCGCTACATTAGCAGTATCCATAAAAATTTTCACAATTCATACCTCTTTCATATTGTAATTTTTGTTAATAAATTTATTAATATAAATCGCCGGTTTAAACGCCAATTAAGGAACTTAGATTTTGCTCATTATTCAAGCGCAAAATCTGCATAAGTTCGTTGGCACATTCATGGGCTTCGCTTTCAGCCCGTCACTAAATGGCGACTAACTTAAAACAGTACCGTCTGGTCACTTCCGGGAGGTAAAAAAACATCATGCCCCCTGCCCTTGCGGTTTTTATTATTTACCCATGTGCCGCATTTGGGGCACTGCATTTCCGCCGCAGGCAAAGCCCATGCAAGCTGCCTGCCGCATTTGGGGCAAATAAAAAGCACCTGCATATTTGCTCCGGGCTGATATTTTTTCATACTCCGTCAACTCCTTTGCGGCCTTACCTGTCTATTATACACTATCGCAGAATTTTTTGCAGATTTTGTTGCAAGTTTTATGGACAAACAACGTAAAATTTTATATGCTATTATTAAATAAAGTTTAAAAGGTGGTTACACTATGTCACTGCAAAAAGATTTTGAAGCGCTTGGCTGTTGGAGCGCACCTACCGAAGAAGAACACATCAGCGTTTACGGGCTTGATTTTGATAACTGCTATATTATTTTTACCGACCTTGACGGCAAAACACCGGTTGACGCCAAAGCGCCCGTTGTTGCTGCCTGCTACGATGACCGTGACGCTTTTATGTGGGGCAAGGAGCTGAAAGATTTTGCTGCATTAAAAGCACTGCGCGCCGCCCACGCGGATGACAATGATTTTATTACCGCCGTTGAAAATTACACGCTGCCGAAGGAATGAAAGTTTAGAATTACACGGTATAATATAACTAAAACATCAAATTAATAATCATTCAAACTGACAATAAAAATATTTAGTTATCAGACAGCAAATTATATCTGCCATCCGGTTATTTTAAATTTTATCAATACAAATAAAAAGAGCTGCCTGACTGCCAACTCAAAAATTTTCCGCAATAAATTTAGTATCATAACAGTTCAAAGCACTTATTCACTACGTTCAAAAAGTGTTTTGAACTGTTATTTTTATTAAATATTGCAATTTTTGAATGTTGACTGCCATGCAGCTCTTTGTTATATTTACGCTTCAGTTAAAATTACTGCCCTGCAAGTTTTTTTGGTTCCGCAACGCTAATATTAAAAATAGATCACAATACCCACGCAGGGATATAATACAAACTGTCCGACGCCGGTAAAAGGTCGTCAATTAAGCACACTATACCGCCTGCGCCGATTTGTATTTTAGCGTCAGCGCTGACAGGTTCCAGTATCGCAAAGGTTTTAACGGCTTTATTGGGATACGCGCTCTTTTTAATGGCTATTGGGTATGCCGTACCATTCTGCCAGATGATGAGTTCTATCTCTTTGCCGTTAAAATTGCGCAGGTAGTACAGCGGCGGCACTATGCCTTTATTGGCATAGCTTTTATAGATTTCCGTTACAATCCACGTTTCAAAAAATTCGCCGCTTGCAGCGCCTGCTTCTAACGCATCGGCATTAAGCCAACGTGTTAAGTATGCCGCAAGGCCGGTATCAAAAAAGTACAGCTTGGGTGCTTTTACAATATATTTTGCTCCCGGCGGCATAAAAGGCTGAAGCAAATAAATTATTCCTGCCGCCTCCAGTGTCTTTATCCATTGCTTTGCTGTCGGTGCGGATATTTCCGCCGCTTTGGCAAGTTCTGCGTAGTTTATCATTTTGCCTGTCTGCCCCGCAGCGGCACACAAAAAGCGGAAGAAGACCATTTCGTCATTTATTTGCAGCAGTTTCATTACATCGCGTTGTAAAAAGGTTTGTACATAGCTGGCGTAATAGCTTTGCCAGTCCTGCTCTCCGCCGTTGTACATGGCTGGCATGCTGCCCTGCCAGATAAGTTTATAAATTTCTTTAAGGCTCTGTTTTTTAGCGCAGTTCATACGGTTAAACAGTGCGCCTACTTCCGGCAGGAAGGGTTCAGTATTATCCGTACCGTTAATTTCACTCGCGCTTAACCCCTGCAAGTCGATAATGCCGACTCTGCCGGCGAGGCTTTCCGTAACGCCCTGCATTAACGGTAAACGCTGCGAACCCGTCAGCCAAATATCGCCGTTATGCGCTCCGTTATCGGCATACATTTTAATGTAGCTTAACAGCTGCGGCGCGTATTGAATTTCGTCAATTAAGAGCGGCGGCATATAACGCTGCAAAAACAGCGCCGGATCGCTTAACGCCAAACTGCGCACGGCTAAATCATCCAGCGTAACGTAAGTACGGTTGCTGTTTTGCGCTAAATGCTTTAACAAAGTCGTTTTGCCCACCTGCCGTGCGCCGGTCAGCAGCAGCACCTTAAACTGGCTTGATATTCTGTTGATTGTTTGTTCAATGTTGCGTGTGATGTACATAAGAATACTTTTTAATAGATATCAAAACTTTAGTTACTTTAAGTTAAACAACAATTCTAATAATTTTTTAAAACAACTCTTGCAATAAATTTAAAAATTTTGTTTAATGCATTATAAACAAAATCTCTTGACAAAATCAATATTACTAATCCTGTATATAAAAATATTGTCAAATAATCTAAATTACTTCCAGTATTTAAAAGATTATATTTTTTAGATAAATAATAAAATACAGGATGCAATATATAAACTGGCATCGTCCTATCGCCAATATTAGTAAATACTGTTTTACGCTCATGAATAAATCTCAATAAAAATAAAATTGCAAAAACTGCTAATAACATAATTACAGTGTGGAAGAACATTCCTTCTGCATTTGATAAATGCATAGATTTATAAGCATCTCTAAAATAAAAAATTTTTCTTGTATTTATATTATTCGTCAAAAACACAAAAATACTTATATATACTAATAATAAAAAAGCGTAATATTTAAATGCAATATTCTTGATTTTTTTAATCCATTCATATTTAAAATAGTATCCTAATAAAAAGAACGGAAAAAACGATACTGTTCTCCCAATGGATAAATATGCCAACTTTTGATTTGCACATGCAATTAAAATAGAAACTATTATACTTATAAAAAACAAATACCGAATGTTTAAAAGATTTTTTAAATAAATTTTATAAAAAAATAATGTCAGCAAATACCAACTGGCAAAACTTGGCTGCAATAAATTAAACGATGCTTTCCCAAATAAAATGAATCTTATACCAGCACAAAATAAAATCATAAAAATATATGGTAACAAATATCTTTCTATTGCATTATCATAGCCTTTTTCTAGTTTTTTAGAAAAATATCCGGAAATAAATAAAAATGCTGCCATATGAAAACTATAAACCAGTTTATAAACGTCTCCTCCCAAGTCACCATTGATTATCGGGGGGTAGTTTCAAGCATATGTGCAAAAACAACTAAAGTAATCAATATTCCTTTAAGATTTGAAAATAAATAAAGTTTATCTTTCACCTTAACACCATATAAATATAATTATATTTTCAGTTTTCCATCTAAAAAACTTTGGTAATCATCACAAATCTTTTGTACGTCACTGCCAAAAGTTATTTGCCTACCCTTGTGCAGCCATAATATCTTACTGCACATACTTCTTACCTGGTTCAGCGAATGCGATACTAATATCGTCGTTGCTCCGCCGTTTATTATCTCTTTCATCTTCGCTTCGCTCTTCTTGCGGAATGCTCCGTCACCAACGGATAGCACTTCATCAAGTATTAAAATATCCGGCTTTACAAGCGACGCTATTGAAAACGCCAACCTCGATTTCATCCCGCTAGATAGCTGCTTAAACGGCCTGTCCTCAAATTCTTTCAGTTCCGCAAAATCTATTATCTGCTCGTAAGTTTCATCCATAAACCTGCGGGTATAACCAAGCATAGCGCCACGCAGATAAGCGTTTTCTTTCACCGTTAAATCACCATCAAAACCACTGCCAAGCTCTAAAAGCGCTGCTATTGTGCCGTGTCTTGTAATACTTCCTTCCGACGGACGCATAATACCGGATACCGCTTTTAGTAGCGTTGATTTTCCTGCGCCGTTAGTACCGATAATCCCCAGCATATCAGCTTCATTAAGGCTAAAGGTAATATTCCTATTTGCCCAAAATTCTTTAACGTGGTAATCGCCTTTTAATCTGCGCACAACGTATTCTTTTAAGCCTATGCTTTTAAAATCGCCTGTAATATATTTTATTGATACGTTTTTAACCTGTAATATTTCTTTCATAAGTTAACCTTAAACATAATATAAAAATTTGTAGTTATATTTTTTATATACCCAGCACCCAATGCCAAATAATATTAGCGCATAACCTGCCAAAAGCAGATGCAGCCACAAATCAGGCACTGTATTATGCAAAACTATACTGCGGAAGTACGTTATGCATACAAAAATTGGGTTACAATAAAACAATGTCTGCAAATTTTGCGGTAAAATATCTATGCTGTAAAAAATAGCTGAACCATACATAACAATCCTTGTAAAAAGTCTATATAAGTATTGAATATCCCGAAAGAAAATATATAATGCTGATAAGATTAACCCTATTCCCAAATTAATAAAAAGAAGACAGATAACAGGGTAAATTAAAAATAAAAATTGACTTGTAAAACTAATTCCATCGATAGCAAGAAAAGAAAAATAAATAACTAAAATAATACCAAAATTGATAAGTGCAGATACGTTTTTAGAAAATAAAAATAAATACTTCGGCACATTTATTTTACTAAAAATTTTAGCATTACTCATTAAAGCATTCATGCCTTCATTTGTGGATTCAGCATAATAATTAAATACTATTAACCCACTAAATAAATAGCTTATATAATGTGGAATATCACGGCTAAAAAAATATCCAAAAATGGTTGCCATAATGCACAGCATTAATAACGGCGACAAAATACTCCAAAATATTCCTAATATAGTACGTTTGTATTTCTTTTTAAAATCGCGTTTAACTAGCTCTTCAAAAAGAAATTGAAAATTTTTTTGCTTAATAATCATTAATACTCCAAGGATTTTTTCTATTTTAATTTTTTTATTACATCTAAAATTTTTCTTATTGGTTTTGTAGCTTTCCATGTTTTTGAATTAGAAATAATATTATACTTTCTACTTATGTTTTTTAATTTTTCTAACTCCTCATCTTTTTGTTTTAATTTATTCTTCATTTTTTTTATTTCATCTGCTTGTTTAAAAGCAAATAAATCATAATAATCATTTTCTGTAAAAGAAATTGAACCACTACCGCCCATTGATATCCAAGCTTCGTAATTTTCGGCCCAATCTCTGAAATAAAGATATGCTGACAAACTTCTCCAAGGTTTAGTAGAAATTCCCCTTGAATCGACTAAATGAATAATTTTAGCAGTTTCTTTTAAGTTATCATAACAATTTAAAATATTTTTAGAATTTAACACTTTAATGAATCGTAAATTTTCATTTTTATCCGGCGTACACCAAGCTGCCGGGCAATTAAAACTAATATCTAATTCTTTTAATTTTATTCTATTTTTATAAACTAAATAAGCTGTTATATTTTCATCTAATCCACCTCGTTTTAAATTTTTAATAACATCATAAGCTGAAACTACATCACTATCTGTAATATTATATTTATTTAATTTGTTTGTAAATAATATAACTCCTCCATTACAAGCACTTATATAATCATTATTATATTCTAATAAACTTTTAAAATTTTGTTGTGGATTCCAACCTATTACTTTCCTCCAAGCTATTTCTTCTTCTATGTCAAAAAGTTTACTAATATCTTTATTTATTAATAAATCTGCGTCTAAAAGCAATACTTTTTCATATTCTTTAACCAAATTAAATCCAAAAAGTTTTACTATATTATATATTCCCCATTTTTTTGTTTTTTTGTCTTCTAAAATATTTTTATAAATATCTGGAAAATCAATTCTTTTGAAAATTATAAATTTATGTAATTTTCCAAGCAGCGCCTTGTCCACGGGGGGGAGTTCTTTGTTGCTAAATATTATCACATCACAATTATTTAATAATTTATTAGAATGTTTTTTTAACCCCATTAATACATTGGCAACTGCAAAAGCAAAATTGTCACTAATTGCAAAAAAAATACAATTTTTATTTTTTAACATAAATAAACTCCATTCTAAACCAATTATATAATACACTTATACATATTAATTAAATTTTTTGTCGCATTCCACTTCAAATTTTCAAGTTTGCTTACATCCAAATTTAACTTGTGCGGGGGGGAAAACTTACGTTTGCTATTATTATTTTCTTTTATTACTACAGTTATTTCATCATTAGCTATTTCATGTACTACCAATTCTGCCATTTCCGCAATACTGCAATAGGTTTCTTTATTAGCAGCATTATAGGCTTCACCTGATTTACCATTTAATAGTATCGCTAATATAGCCGTTACAGCGTCAGCAGTATATAAATAGCAACGCTTACTGGTTCCTTGCGTTTGCAAAACTATATCTTGTTTATTTTTTACACAGCGAATAAATTCAGCAAAAACTCTATTGTCATTCTCAGGTATACCGGGACCAAATGTTTGGGCTAAACGTATTACTTTAGCAGACACTTTATACTCGCCAGCATAGCTGGTACACAAAGCCTCACAAATACGTTTTGCTTCCGGGTAACAGCTTCGCACGCTCATAGTATCAACTGTTGTTCCCTGTGTTTCTTGTATTAAATCATCTGTATGCGGAGCTCCATAAACTTCCATACTAGAAAGATAAACCAGACTTTTAACATTTTTATTTCTTGCTAGCTGCAATATATTCATTGTTCCTATAACTGCTGTTTTAATTGTTTCAACAGGCTTTTCTACAAAATAATTGCTTGCCGTTGGATTGGCTCCATGTACAATATAATCAATATCATCATCTATGCCTGGTATATTTTCCACATCACCAATAATAAATTTTAAATTTATATTTTCTTTTGATTGTTCTAAAAATTTTTCTTTTGCTTTATTAATATTTCTTACTAAAGCAATTATTTTTATATTGCTATTATGAACTAAATTTCTGTATAACAAAGCGTTTACAAAAGTATAACCTATAAGACCTGTCGCGCCTGTTACAAAAATAGTCTTATTATCTAATTTACTCCAGTCTATAAAATTTATATTAGTTATATATTCCAAATCTTCTTTAAATATTTTACTATCTATCCACATTTATATCACAGTCCTAATATCTGTAAATTTTCCCTTGCATCCATAATAGCTCTAAAAATATAAAAATCTGCCGGTGTTGTTATCTTTATATTTTCTGTTGGACCTTCTACTGCGTTTAATTTATATCCGTAATACTGCATTAAACTTGCAGAATCTATAAAATCGTCTTTACCTTCAGCTTGTGCTTTTAGATGACAGTTATAAATATCATTTAAATAAAAACATTGCGGAGCTTTAGCCATTTCACATTCAGAACGTTTTAATATATTACCAATATCGCCTTTATTTGTTTTTAATAAAATTGTTTCTATAGCTGGAGAAACAGTAATAGCACTTCCATGTTTCTTGACCGAAGCTATACAATTTGTTATAAGCGCTTCATTAATAAGCGGACGGACTCCATCATGTATTAAAACAATATCATGCTTATCTTCGACAATTTTATAAGCTGCATCCAAACCATTAAATATAGATTTCTGACCGCTATTTCCGCCCGGTACAATTTTTAAAACTTTATCTATTTGATATTTCTTCAATAAATTTTCACAATAATCTATCCAGCTTTCTAAGCAAACTACAACAATCCCGTCAATCTGAGAATGTTTTTGAAAATATTCCAGTGTATAAATTAAAATAGGCTTTCCATGCAATTCTAAAAATTGTTTCGGTTTAGAAGCCGTATTCATCCTTTGTCCTGTTCCACCAGCAAATATTATTGATATATTCATTTATTTCACCCCAATAATCTCTTTAATTTTTTCTACTGTTTTTATTGCTGCATCGCCATTTTCCCAACAACCTCTTTTTTTCAAAAAATCTAACCGCATCTTTTCATACTTATTATCATCAAAATTCAAAATATTTTCTTTCATTATTTCATTATCTTTAGCTATTGGAAACGGAGTTTCTTCAAGTGGATAATATAACCCTCGTTCATTGTTATATTCTTCTAAATCAGTTGCAAATATGAATCCTGGTTTACCAGTTAAAACAAAGTCACATATCCAACTTGAATAATCAGTTATACCTATATCTGCAACCAGCATTAATTCTTGTATATCATCATAATCGGTTGCACGCAAAACATTATCATTTTTTATACTTTCGGTTGCACTTTTACTATTTTGTAACTTAAAATGATGTCTAACTAAAATAACCCATTCTCCCCCAAATCTTTTTGTTAAAGAATCATGTAACATATCATAATCTAAATCATAACAATCAATATTATGTGCATCTCTAAAAGTAGGAGCATATAGTGCAATTTTAGACGTTGTTTTTATTTCAAAATATGCACATATTTTTTCTTTAATATATTCTTTAAAATCTTTTTTTGTATTTATAAATATATCATTTCTAGGATGCCCATAATTTAATATTTCTACATTAGGCCAATAAGTTTCTCTGTATACTTCACTTTCAAATTCACTGTCTGAAATACAATAATCCGTATCTATATCACATCTTTCTGCCATTCTTACCCATTTTTTATTTTTATTATCATCTTTTCCAACTCTTTTTAAGCCCATAGACCCATGCCAAGTATTGATTAAAACTTGTTCATTCTTTTTAGGAACTTCCTCATAAAAAAAATTAATAGCATTATCAATCCATATTTTAGAACTAATAGCTTCTTTATAAAAATCATAAGAATTACGTTCAACTAATCGTATGCTCTTTGGAAAATGTTCTTTTATTTTTGCTCCATTTTTTACAACCCAAACTAAATCGTACGGTAAACCTTGCTTTATAATTTCTTCTGCTATATATTTGGGATTACAAGCATAATCATTTTGAAAGGTCATAAACATAATTTTATTATTTTCAATTTTTGATTTTTGTGATAAAAACTTCCTCATGAACAAAGCCAATTCATGATCTATTTTAGCAATCACTTTTTTACAAAAATTTCCTTCTACAAGAGCTATTAAAATTTTTTGTTTAATATTATCCATTTGATAAATTTGTCCTTTCATTAGTGGTTATAATACTTTTCTATAAATTTGATGTGCTTTTTCCGTTTTTTCATCAATTTTCTTTGGTATCATATAATTATCACCATACGAGTTTACTAAAATCTCATGATAATATTTTGATACCGGAACTTTAATGTTTTCAAATTTTATTAATTCTATATGTTCCATTATTTTTTTGGGATATAATATTAACAATCCTTTGAATTGATCATTTGAGCGATATATTAAATTTTTATTTCCATTAAATAAGTTTTTAAACAAATAATCAGCCATTTTTAATTTAACTTCTAATGAAAACAACTGTCCAATATGATACAAAATACTTATAACAGTAAATTTCCAACCTTTATAATCCCCCTGTTTAGAAATTTCAAAAGCTATTTTAGTTTTACACAAACCCAAAAATAAAATTGAAATAAACAATTTTATTTTTTGACATATTTTCTTTTCACTAATATAGTCATAAATCAAAATATCAATAAATACTTTCTCGTCATTAACTTCTTTTTTACAAAAAAATGGTGTTTGCCGTATATTTTCAACCAATTTACATTCATTGTTTTTATTACAATACTTCATATATTCTCTTAATTTTTCATAATCTTTTCTTAGCATTGTAATATCTATATCATCATCCCATGGTATAAAACCATGCTCACGTACAGCCCCCAATAATGTACCACCATGAACTGTATATTTAATTTTATTTTCAGTACAAATTACATCAAAAATTCTTAATAAACTCAAAAGTTTTTCATGTAAATCTTTAGTTTCATGTGTTGAAGGCATTTTATTTCTCCACTCATAATATTATATTTTTAATCAATTCTTCTTTTTATTAACTTATTTACAGATTATAAAAAATAAATTTTTATAATACACATAAACACTATTCATAAAAATCTAAAAAGGATTATTTACTTTTTCTCGTAAAAAACTACTGTAAATTTGATTTCTCAATTTATTTGGCATTAATCTTACTATTGTCCTAATTACTATACTTTTTATATATCTTAACCAACTTATCAAGCCTACATCTTTCAAATATTTTTGAAATCTTAAGTCTTGCTTTAAATACTGCCATCCCCCACGCCTTGCAAACATATCTTTATCTGCTCTTACGTTTACAAGGTATTCTGGTATATTGGCTGTTATATATCCTTTTTGCAGCATTCTTATCCATAGGTCATAATCTTCAAACCACAAAAAATCTCTATAGTTTCCACTATTTATAACTGCTTGCTTTTTATAAATAATGGTCATATGTCTAAAAGGATTTCTGCTTTTAGCAAATTTCATTATTTCCTGATGCGTACAAGGTAATTTAGTTACCGTATCAGGTTTGTTTTCATCTTTGCTAAATTCTGTTATCCATGTTCCCAATAACGCTATTTCAGGATGTTTTTGTAGATAACCAAATTGTTTTTCAAATCTGTCCGGTTTAGATATATCATCACTGTCCATACGGGCTATGTATTCATATTTACAAGCTTTTACTCCGTCTCTTAGTGCTAAGCCTAGGCCTCTATTTTCGTTAAAGGCTAATATTTTAAAGAGTTTAGGATGTTGTTTTTGAAAATCTCCTATACATTCGTCAAGTTCTTTTGTTAAAATCCCGTCCTTTACTATTACTACTTCTGTTGGCTTTAATGTTTGGTTAATTACGCTTTGCAGTGCTTGTTTTAGGTATTCTGCTTTTTCTTTTTTATATACGGAGATAAGTACGGAAAATTGTATGGCCATTTTAAGCTGTTGCTGTTCAGTTGTGTTATCTTCTTCAATATGCTCCTTTGCATTGCGCAACAATTTTCATCGTCCTCCATAACAACATTAAATCTAACCATACGCTCCAGTTACGAACATACCAGCTGTCAAGCTGTACTCTTTGTTTGTAATCTGTGTCGCTTCTGCCGCTCACCTGCCACATTCCGGTGATGCCGGGCTTTACCATCAGGTAGTCGTTGATGTATTCACTATACCTTATCATCTCGTCTTTGATGATTGGACGCGGACCTACCAGGCTCATTTCTCCCTTCAGTACGTTGAAGATTTGCGGCAGTTCGTCAAGGCTTGTTTTTCTAAGAAAGGCTCCGCTTTTGGTTATACGCGGGTCATTCTTTAATTTAAAGTCTTTTTCCCATTCTGCTTTCGCCTGCGGGTCTGTTTTGAGTAACTGTTCTAATTTTTCTTTAGCGTCTACGCACATACTTCGGAATTTATAGCAGTTAAATTCTTTGCCACCTTTGCCTATTCTGCGGTGTTTAAAAATTACCGGCCCCGGTGAGTCTTTGTATATCCATAAGGCGATAATAATTAATATCGGCGATATCGCTATAGTGCCTGTTATGGTCAGCACGTAGTCAAAGCTTGTTTTTATCCATCTGTTTACCGGTCTTTCAAGGTTGTTTTTTAGCCTCAACAGCATTAGCTTTTCATTAAACAGGCTTTCCGCTTCTATGCCACCCATTGGTACGCCTACGAGGTTTGGTATTACGCCCATGCTTTTTACTAATGGCTGTACTTTGTAGATTAGTTTTGTTAGTTTGCCTTGCTCTAAACCGGGAGCTGCTATAAAGACATGGTTAATATTGTATTTTGTTATTACTTGTTCGGCGTCGCTGAATTTACCTAAGACAGGGTAGTTTTCTAATATGCCTTTTTCTACTTTGTTGTCTTCAAGTAAGCCTATTATTTTGTAGCCCATGCCGGCATCGTTTTTGATGCCTTGTACTAAGAGTTCTGCTGTTTTGCCTGCGCCGATGATGAGTACGGGTATTTGCAGCAGCTGGTATTTTTCAAGTATCTTTTTCACTATGTAGCGGAAGATGACAAGCAGTATAAAGCTTAATAGCCAAAATACTGCGATGAACATTCTGCTGGTTGAGCCTGCTATGCGCGCTATATAGAGTAATATGATGATACTGGTAACAGCGTAGCAGCTGGTTACAAAGAGTTTCCGGATTATCTGCCAGAACTGCGCACGGCGGTTATAGAGCTGTTCTATGTTTAAAAAGATGAGATAAAGTAACGGGAATACTACCCAGAAGTTGAGCCAGGATATATGCAGGCTGTGATTGCCGGTATAGAAGTTACGAAAGTTAAAGGCAAGCTCTTCTGCACATACTATGGCAATGTAGTCAACACAAATTAATACAAACGGTAAAATAATATTGGTATACTTATTTATTTTTTGCAGATTTTCTGCCACGTTTTCTCACCCTGGGCTTTAATTTTATCTAAACTAAAAATTTATAATATAATTTTACCATACCTTTACCCCCCCGCAAGACATTTTGGTTAGAGTGAGTCAAACTTTTTCTGGTCTTGTGGAAACTTTGTACCTGCCGGCAGGTTAGCGCGGCGGCGCAGTTTTACGGTAACCCGCACTGCCGGTGGTGCGTGAAAGCGTATTGCAAATAAAAAATTACAATTAAAAAGCAATAGGAATATGCTGAAAAGCTGGTAGCAAAAACTATGGCGGCTATCTATTACCGCTTTATTTCATGCGCGAACAGATAAAATCGTGTTCGCGAACGAAGAAGCCATAGCATTTTTGCAAAGCTTTAAAGTATATTCCTATTGCTTTTGCTTGCATAAAAAAATACCATCACAATTGTGATGGCGTTATTAGATGATAATATTATAGTTTATTCTTACCCTATTCCTATTTTCCCAGGCCTTCTCTTGCCACAATTTTATCCAAAATTTCTGCGCCTTTAAAAACTACTTTATCACACTGAATTTCAGGCTCAAAATACTTTGGTTTAACTTCGCAGCAATCGTAACTGCCTGTTTCGGCTTTAAAAGTATCAACAAATTCTTTGCAAAGTTCTCTTACCTTACAGCCTTCTTCTTTGCCGTTGCGCTTTACATACAGTGTGCTAAGCACCATGCACGCACCGGTAACCACGCCGCAGGCAGCACCTGCGCCCATGCCGCCGCCAAAGGCTGCCGCAATTTTAAGTGCCTGCGGCGGCAGCTGCATATTATAAGCCCAGTTTGCTCCATAAAGAATTTTTTCGGCACAGTTCAGGTTCATTGCCTTGCCGTAACCTTTTTGCAATAATTCAAGCAGCATTGTTATCCCTCCTATAACTCAAAATCCACTGCTTCACCTTTTTCCAAAGATGCCGGAACATCTATTAAACGCTGGTTGCGCGAACCGCGGTACGGAAAATCCAAATCGCGCTGCGCGAGAATAAACGGTCCGTCTACCAGTACGTTAATTTCCTTGAGCACCGGCAGATTTTTTACTTCGTTATATACATAACCAGTGTAGCACCATACGTTCAGCCCCGGTTTGAGCTTTTTTATTGCCTGCAAAAATTCCAGCACGCCGTCTGCCTGCGCCAGCGGGTCGCCGCCGCTTAAAGTTATGCCCCTGTGCAGCGGCGTCAGGCGCTTTATAACGTCCTGCGCCAAATCCTCCGGCGTGTATTCCATGCCGCCTTCAAACGGAAGCGTAGACGGGTTATGGCAGCCTTCGCAGTGGCGCGGGCAGCCCTGAAAAAACACTACCGCACGTATGCCGGGCCCGTCTACGATAGATTCATTTAAAATACCTGCAACCCTCAGCATAGCCTGCCTCCTTATTCTGTGCAGCAATTAGCGCGCTGGCGAATCTGCGTGAGCTTCTTTTCGCATACCGGGCAGTAATCGGTGTCAATAATGCCGGTATAACCGCAGTCCTCGCAGTAATCAATCGGGAAGTTAATGCCTACATAACCACAGTCGCACGCCAGCATATGGCGCAGAACATCTTCAACTGCCTGCAAATTATGCACAGGCGAAGATTCAAACTCTACATAGCTGATATGCCCGCCATTGGTAAATTTATGGTACGGTCCTTCAACGCGCATCTTATTAAACGCGCTGATTGGATAACCAACCGGCACATGAAAGGAATTTGTATAGTACGCTTTATCGGTCACACCGGGAATAATGCCGTACTCTTTGCGGTCGATACGGATAAAACGTCCGGAAAGTCCTTCTGCCGGCGTTGCAATAAGGCTGAAATTCAAATCATATTTATCGCAGTATTCATCTACGCGCTTGCGCATGTATCCGATAATTTCCTGCCCCAGCTTCTGCGCTTCTTCGCTTTCGCCCTGATGTTTGCCAATCAGTGAAGTAAGCGTTTCGGCAAGGCCGATAAAACCAATGGCAAGCGTACCGTTTTTAATTGCAGGCTCAATGCGGTCATCCTTTTTAAGTTTATCGCTGCCCATGTAAAGCCCCTGCCCCATCAAAAACGGCAGGTCGCGCACACGCAGATTGCACTGCACGCGGTAACGGTGATAAAGCTGCTCCGCCACAAGGTTCATCATATCGTCAAGCATCTGATAGAACTTGTCTATATTGCGTTCTGCTTTAATGGCAAGGCGCGGAAGGTTAATTGTTGTAAACGAAAGGTTGCCGCGCCCGGTGGTAATCTCCTCGCCATGGCGGTTGGCAATAACGCGCGTACGGCAGCCCATATAAGCCACCTGTCCATCGTAATCGCGGTTGTAAGTGGTATCCATAAAGCTGAAAGTCGGGTTCAGGCGCTTTGCAGCAACGCTTATTGCCTGCTGGAACAAATCATAGTTCGGGTCGCCGGGGTCTAAATTAACGCCGCTTTTAACGCGGAAAATAACGTTCGGGAAAATCGGGTTTTCGCCGCGTCCAAGGCCGTTGCCGTAAGCCTTTAACAAATTGCGCGTAACCTTACGCCCGTTTTCGCTGGTATCAAGCCCAAGGTTAAGGCTGCTGAACGGCACCTGCGCACCGGCACGCGAATGCATGCTGTTTAAATTATAAACCAAAGCTTCCATTGCCTGAAAAACTTCGTTTTCTTCCGCACCTTCTACAAAATCGGCCATATCGGTATCAAAAAAGCCAAAAGACTGGCCGCCAAACATATCGTTCTGGTTGCTTTGCAGCACAATAGCAGCCAGCGCAGCCGCAGAACCCGGGCGTTTCGGCGGGCGGATATAGCCATGCCCGTTATTAAACCCTTCATGCAGCAGCCTGCCAAGCGGAATGTTCAGGCAATTCAAGGTTTTGCCGTAAAAATCAAGGTCATGAATATGAATATCGCCGCGTTTATGCGCCGCCGCCATTTCTTCCGGAATAACACGGTTCAAATAATATTCGCGGCTGGCAGCCGATGCAATTTGCAGCATTTTTGCCGATGGCGAGTTAGAGATATTAGCGTTGTCGCGGTCGGTTTCCTTTAAAATTTCTGCCACGGTATCCATCAGTTCGCTGCGCGCATTGCGGATATCCGTACGTTTGGCACGGTATAAAATATAAGATTTTGCCGTTTTGGCATGTCCTTTTTTAATTAAAACCTTTTCAACAATGTCCTGAACATGCTCAACATCAACAATTTCCTTGTTTTCTCCTTTCAGGCATTTTAATACGCACAGTGTAATTTCCACCGCCATTTCGCGGTCTGCACCGCCAACGGCCTGCGCTGCTGCAAAAATAGCATCCGTTATTTTGCTGTCATCAAACGCTACAATACGCCCATCGCGTTTACGAATTTTCATGCTCAGCGTCACTCCGTTCCTTATTTTCGTTGTTATTAATAATACGCTGCAATTCCTGCATAAAATTGTTTACATCGGCAAACTGCCTGTAAACAGAAGCAAAACGTACATAAGCAATCTGATCTGTTTTTTCCAGATGGTTCATAACAAGCTCGCCAATAACTTCGCTGCGCACCTCCGATTCACCGCGCATACGCAGTTCACGCTCAATATGGTCAGCCATTTCCTTAATTTTTTCGTAAGAAATCGGGCGTTTTTCAAAAGCCTTAATCAAGCCGTTCAAAAGTTTTTTCGATTCAAACAGCTCGCGGCGCCCGTCTTTTTTATTTACAACCAAAGGTGTTTCTTCGTATTTTTCGTAAGTAGTAAACCTGCGGCCGCAATCGGGGCATTCACGCCTGCGGCGGATAGAAGCGCCGTCATCAACCGAACGGGAATCTACAACTCTGCTATCATTATAATTACAAAATGGGCATCTCATACATTCACTTCCTTGTATTTGTTGGATAAGCACTTATATTATAACATAACGCCAACTTAAAAGAAACAAGATATTGTGTATATTTAAAATTGCAAGCATTTTTTACCCCAAAATATAGAAAGCCTCTGCTGACATAAGCAGAGGCTTTAAATGCAGTATTAAGTTAAAATCAGCCGCGAATCCAGGGCGGAATCTCCGTATCTGAAGAATGTTTGTGAATAATTCCGCTGCCGCCCATATGCGGTTTATTGTTATTGCTGTCGTTATCGTGCTGCTGCTGATAACCGCCGCCCGGACGTACAATAGAAGGTTTGCCGCCATGTGTCGGCATTTCCTTATTAAAGCCGGTAGCAATAACGGTAACACGGATTTCGTCTTTAAGAGTTTCATCGATAACCGCACCGAAGATGATGTTGGCTTCGGGGTCAACGGCTTCGGTAATAATATTGGATGCTTCGGTAACATCAAACAGCGACAGTTCTGCGCCGCCGGTAATGTTAAACAGCACGCCGCGCGCACCTTCGATAGATGCTTCCAAAAGCGGGCTCTTAATGGCAGCTTCGGCAGCTGCGCGTGCGCCGTCGTCGCCTTTTGCCATGCCAATACCCATCAATGCAGAACCTGCGTTAGACATAACCGTTTTAATATCGGCAAAGTCCAGGTTAACAAGGCCCGGAACCGCAATCAAATCGGAAATGCCCTGAACGCCTTGACGCAGAACATCATCGGCAATGCGGAAGGCTTCCAGCATGGAAGTTCTTCTGTCGATAACCTGCAGCAAACGGTCATTAGGAATGGTAATTAAAGTATCAACTTTTTCTTTGATATTTATAATACCGCTTTCAGCCTGATTCATACGGCGTTTGCCTTCAAAAGAAAACGGTTTGGTAACAACGCCTACGGTAAGTGCGCCCACTTCGCGCGCACATTCAGCAACAATAGGTGCTGCACCGGTACCTGTGCCGCCGCCCATGCCTGCGGTAACAAATACCATATCTGCGCCTTTCAGCGCGTCCAGAATCTGGTCGCGGCTTTCTTCGGCTGCTTTTTCGCCGATTTCCGGGTTAGCACCCGCGCCAAGACCTTTGGTAAGTTTTTCGCCAATCTGGATGCGTGTCGGTGCTTTGGAAAGCAAAAGTGCCTGCGCATCGCAGTTTACCGCAATAAATTCCACACCCTTCACGCCTGCGGAAATCATTCTGTTAACGGCATTGTTGCCGCCGCCGCCAACACCGATTACCTTGATATTGGCAAGATTGTCCATGCCTTTTTCTTCAAACTCTTCAAACATTATTTATATTCCCCCTTAATAAGTTGGGTAAATTCCATCACATAGATATCAAAGTAATATTCAACATATAACGGTATTTTTCCTGCTGCATTAAAAAATTATTTTATTTTTTAAGAAACAGATGGCGGATGGCAGCAAGATTGTTAAAAATGCGCATCCCAAAAATCAAAATACCGACAAGGTACAAATCTATGCCCAGCAAAATACCAGAATAGCACAAAAACGCTGCCAAAACAGCATTGGTAAAAAAGCCTGTAATAAATACGGTATTATCATATTTACCTTCCATGCTGGAGCGCATACCGCCAAAAACAGTATCAAGCGCTGCCATCAGCGATACGGAAAGCAAACGGGCATATTCAAACGGCAGATACAGGGGAAAATACCATCCGGCTGCAAAGCCGATTACAATACCGGCGAGTGCATAGAGCATATTATTTACCCTCCTTTGCCGTTTCCTGATGTTCTTCGGCTGCCTGAGCATATTCAAAAGTGCGGCGGCCTTTAAAAGCAGGTATTTTTACAACTTCCGGCATGGTAAGCTCTGCCTGAATACCCCAGAACTTAAAAGTATCAAGCACGCCGCCCCTTAATTTAAGGGCACTGGCAAGATTTGAAGGATTGCCAATGGCAAGTATTACATATGGCGGTGCGCTGCGGTTGTTATTTACCGAAAGCGTAGGCCCTGCGCAGCGTATTTCACTGGTTGAAACAAGCCTTTCGCCGTTAATGGAAATTGCTTCTGCACCGGCAGCACGCAGTTCGTTAATTACGCGCAGCAGGTCATCGTCATGAATAATATACAAATTGGGGTTTTCGCCAACCTGTGCAGTTACTTTGCTGTCATCAAGAATTAACTGGATACCCTTGCCTTCCAGCGGAACCTCACCGGCAAATTCCTTCAACCGTTCCAGTTCGTTTTCCAAAACCTTGTCGCTGCTGTTATTGGCCTGCAATTTTTCAATTTCCTTAGCCAAATCGTCGCGCTGCTGTTCCACAACACGCAGGCGCTCTGTTAATTCTTCCGCACGCTGGACATTAATGCTTTTCTGCCGTTCGGTAGTTTTTATCTGAGTTGCCAGCATAAAGCCCAAAACGGCAAAAACCAGTACAAGCATTATTTTGGCATGTTTATTTGCTAACATAAATTTTCAAATTCCTTTCAAAAATATCAGGCTTTCTGCCTTAACTTAATATAAGGCTTTGCGAAGGTTAAGTCAATATATTCAGCTCTAATATTTTTTGTTTTTATATCATTGAAAACCGTAATAAAAATATCCAGCTTATCAGAAATATTATCTGCATTACCCAAAAGAATCGGATAACCGTAGCGCAGGTTAAACTTAACATTATTGCCGCTGTCAACAGCAATTTCGGAGATAGAATCGGTTACTTCCTTATCAAGCTTGCTTAAAAAGCTTAAAATTTCAAGCACGTTTTTTTCTTTAATCGTGTCGCCAAAAAATATATTGCCGGTTACAACTCCGGAAAGCACAGGGGCGTCGGCTTCTTTAATACCGTCGCTGACACTCATTACAACTCCGTTGTAATCTACCTGCGCATAACCTTTATACGAGCAGGCAATGTACAGCGCCGGTATACGTTCTTTTACGCGCACCACCAGTACACCAGGCCAGAAATATTCGGTTTCTGCCTTTTCAAAACGCACATCATTAGCAATGGCTTTTTCTATTGCCGAAGGCGAAACAACAAATAAATTAACCGGTTCCTGCGTGCCGCACATACTTAAAAGCTCGCTCTGCGTAAGCTGCGATGTACCTTCAATAACAATGCTGCCAAAGGCCGTCCCCGGGGAAGTCGCCCATCTCCATGCCCCGGCAAACGCGCCTATAATAACGGCTGCAATAAAAAACAGGCGCAAAAGGCGTAACCGCCGCTTTTTACGGTTTGCTTTTAAACGTTCGCGTGTCGATTGCACCTTTAACACCTCTTAAAAATATTCTTGGTTACTAAGTAAATTATTTATTATTAACTGATGCGGACTGTAAAATAATATTGCACAATTCGGGGAAAGAAATCCCTGCCGCAGCTGCTGCTTTAGGAACAAGGCTGGTTGCAGTCATGCCGGGCACGGTATTAATTTCAAGCACATAGCCGTTGCCTGCTTCATCAAGCATAACATCGGCACGGGCAACGCCGCTGCAGCCCAAAACTTCATAAGCCTGTTTGCTTATTTCCTGCACTTTTTTGGTTGTTTCTTCATCCAAATCTGCCGGGCAGATATACTCCGTTGCGCCTTTTGTATATTTGGAATGATAATCATACGTCCCGGAATGCGGGGCAATGTGAATAACCGGCAGGGCAACCACTTCACCGTCTTTCTGCATCATGGAAACGGTAAGTTCCTTGCCGCCGATAAATTCTTCCACCAGAATATCGCGGGAGTATTTAAAAGCGTTTGCAAGCGCTTCATCAAGCTGATTTTCTTCTTTAACAATTTCCACGCCGATGCTGGAACCCTGGCTTGCAGGTTTAATAACTACCGGCAGGCTGAAACGCTGCATAATTTTTTCTTTTATGCCGCTTTCCTTTTTATTAACAATCAGGCAGGCCGGGGTGGAAATGCCTGCGTCGCGCAGCACGCGTTTGGTAATAACCTTGTCCATGCAGGATACGCTGGCAATCATGCCGCTGCCGGTATAAGGCATCTCGCGTATTTCCAGCAAAGTCTGCAAACGGCCGTCTTCGCCGTAAAGCCCGTGCACAGCGTTAAAAACAACTTCGGCTTTGCTTTCGGCAAGCTGTTTGCCAAAATTGCGCGGGTCCAGGTCAATTTCAACAACATTGGTATAGCCATATTCTCTCAGCGCATTGGCAATGGCTGCACCGGTATTTAAAGAAACCTCACGTTCTGCGGAAGGACCGCCCATTACAACTGCAACTACCTGATTTTTGTTAAACATTTTCATTGCTCCTTTGCAAATCTGCTACTAATGCTTCGCCAACTTTATATACATCACCTGCACCGATAGTCATAACCAAATCACCGGTGCGGGCATTTGCCGCAAGATAATTTTCTATATCCGCCATTGACGGCACATACTCAACATCAACGCCCGAAGTTTTCTTAATGCCTTCGGCAAGCTTTTTGCTGTTTACGCCTTCAATGGGGTCTTCGCTGGCCGCGTAAATATCAGTTACTATAAGTTTATCGCAGCCTTTAAAGCAGGCGCAAAACTCATTAAACAAAAGCTGTGTGCGCGTATAGCGGTGCGGCTGGAAAACGCAGATTAAACGCTGCGGCTTCGTTTGCAGCGCAGCTTTTAAGGTTACGCCTATTTCCGTAGGATGATGCGCATAATCATCAACAACCCATACGCCGTTAACGCGCCCTTTGGTTTCAAAACGGCGGTGCGCACCGGTAAATTCCTTAAGTGCTTTTAAAATGCTGTCCGTTTTTATGCCCATTTCAACAGCGCAAACAAGCGCGCCCAATGAATTAAGCACATTGTGCCTGCCGGGAACGATCAGCTGAACTTCCGCAAACAGGCTGCCGTTTTTATAAACTTTATAATCCGTGCCGCCGGTATGGTAAACAATGTCTTTGGCAACGTAATCGGCCTGCTCATCATCAATGCCGTAGCTGATAACACGGGTTTCTGTTTCCTGCGCCAGGCGGCGGAGCTTGGGGTTATCCATGCACAGCACCGCCGCGCCGCCCGGTTTTACGCTGCCCACAAACTGCTTAAAGGCAGCATAAATATTTTCTTCACTGCCGTAATGGTCCATATGGTCGTTTTCAATATTGGTTACAAGCGCATACAGCGGATAAAACTTCAAAAACGAACCATCGCTTTCATCTGCCTCGGCAATTACATAACGGCCTTTGCCGCTGCGTGCATTGCCGCCGAGGCTTGTTACTTCACCGCCGATAACAATGGTAGGGTCTATGCCGCCCTGCGCCGCTATGCAGCTTAACATGGCGCTGGTTGTTGTTTTGCCGTGCGCACCTGCAACAGCCACGCCGTCAGCATGGTTAAGCAGCTCAGCCAGCACGTCCGACCTGTGCATAACCTTTATGCCCTGCTCTTTGGCTGCCACCAGCTCACAATTATCCGGATGGATGGCAGATGAAATAACAACCGCATCCGCACCATTTACCTGCCCGGAAGCATGCCCCTGATAAACAACGGCTCCCAGCGCTTTCAGCTTCTCGCAGATGCCGCCGGCGTTTTTATCCGAACCGGATACATGAAAGCCGCGTTCGCAAAGCACATGTGCCAAAGCACTCATTCCGGCGCCGCCAATACCAATAAAATGAATATTGTGTATTCCCGCAAGCATTTAAAATCCTCCCTGCTCAATTTTTTACAAGCTGCAAAGCCTGCTGTGCAATTTCCTTCGCCGCACCGGGCCTGCCCAGGCTTTTGGCAGCCTTTTTCATTTTCTGCAAATCTTCGCTGCGTATTAATAAATGCTCTATTTCTTCAAGCAGTTTTTCGCCTGTAAGTTCTTTATCCAAAATAACTTTGGCCGCACCGGCAGCCTCTACCGCACGGGCATTAAACTCCTGATGGTTGGCAGTTGCATAAGGGTACGGAATTAAAACCGAAGGCACGCCCTTTGCCGTAAGTTCCGCAAGGCCTATCGCCCCCGCACGGAACACCGCCAAATCTGCCGCCGCCAGTGCCATTGGCATATCATGCAGATAGGGCTTAACAACTATATTATCTTCAACAGAGCCTTTTTTGTTAAGCTCCTTAATATATTCCTCGTAATTGGCTTCACCGGTGGCGTGCAGCACCTGCACATCATGCCTGCCGCTCAGCGCCTGTTCAACATAAAGCATGGCCTTGTTAATGCTTTGTGCACCGCGGCTGCCGCCGGATACCAGAATAGTTTGTTTTTCCGGGTCAAGCCCGAAAAATTTTACCGCTTCACTGCGTTTATTAGAAAGAATTTCACTGCGGATGGGGTTGCCGGTATATATTTTACGCGATTTGCCCGTAAAATATTTTTCAGCCTCACGGTAACCCAAAAACACTTTTTTTACAAAGCGTGCCAAAATCTTATTGGTAACGCCCGGCATGGCATTCTGCTCCTGAATTGCGGTCGGAATACCGCGCAGAGCTGCCAAAAACACCACCGGCCCGCATACATAGCCGCCGGTACCAATAACAAGGTCCGGCTTTATTTCGCTGATAAGGCTGTTTGCGCCAATTAAACCAGTAAAAAGTTTGCCGAACGAACGCAGCGTGTCAAAACTCAGGCTGCGCTTAAATCCTGCTATTTCTATATAACGCAGCGAATAACCGTAGCGCGGAATAATATTTTTTTCAAGCCCCTGCTGCGTGCCTACAAAAATAATCTGCGCATCAGGGCGAAGTTTTTTTATTTGGTCGGCAATGGTAAGCGCCGGGTAAATATGCCCGCCTGTACCGCCGCCGGAAAGTATAACCTTCACTTTACTTTTCCTCCGCAGCCGAAAGTTCCGCAACTATCTGTTTAAAGCAGCGCCCGCGCTCCGGGAAGCCTTTAAACATATCAAAGGATGCGCACGCCGGAGATAAAAGCACCGTCTGCGGTTTAACAGCCGTTTTATGCGCCAGCTCCACAGCTTCCTTCATGGAAGTTACCATGCGTATATCGCTGACGCCTGCTTTTTCAGCCGCTTCCTTAAAACGCTCTGCCGCTTCGCCAAGCAAAATCAGCGTATCAACCTTTGTTTTTACAAGCTGCATCATTTCTTCAAGCGGTGTCAGTTTATCGCGCCCGCCGGCAATTAAAATTAAATGTCCGTCAAACGCTTCCAGCGCCTTAATGGTAGAATCGGTATTGGTTGCTTTGGAATCATTATAATAACGTACGCCGTTAATTGTCGCCGTATATTCAATGCGGTGTTCAACACCTTTAAAGTTTTTCAGCACTTCTGCAATATTACAGGGCTCAACGCCTGCAAAAAACGCCGCGCCAATAGCAGCCAGCACGTTTTCTTCGTTATGCCCGCCAAAAATCTGCAAATCTTTCCTGTTGCAGATAACTTCTTTAGTATCGTTCCAGGCAATAACAAAATTGCCGTCCTGCATATAAATGCCCTGCGGCAAAACTTCTTTACGGCTGAACCAGCACAATCTGCCCGGCACAAGCCCGCCCCAGCTTTTAACAACAGGGTCATCAAAATTAAGCAGTGTTACGTCTTCCGGATGCTGGTTTTTAAAAATATTGCATTTGGCCGCACCATAAGCCTTCATTGTATGGTGGCGCGTTAAATGGTCAGGCGTTAAATTTAAAATAACGGCAATTTCAGCGCGGAAGTTCTGCACCGTTTCCAGCTGAAAGCTGGAAAGCTCAGCTGCCAGCCACGAATTTTCGGGCATGGTTTCAACTTCTTTGGTAAGCGCCATGCCGATATTGCCGCCCACTTTGGTTACGCAGGGCAGCGTTGCCAGCATTTCACCTATTAAAATAGTAGTTGTTGTTTTGCCGTTGGTGCCGGTAATGCCCACAATATGCCCGTTATAATTGCGGTAAGCAAGTTCCGCCTCGCCGGTTACATTAATGCCGCGGTTCAGCGCTTCCTGCACCAGAGGGTTTTCCATGCTGATGCCCGGTGAAAGGATTACTTCTTCCACATCGTCCAGCAGGCCTTCTTTTTTGCCTATTACAATTTGCCCGCCGCTTTTGGCAAGCAGTTCTTTCAAATCTGCATCAACCTCATGCCCGGCATCATTATAAAGCAGCACACGTTTGCCCTGGCGTGCCAGAATATCCGCAGCGCCGCAGCCGCTGATGCCTATGCCATAAACAAGTACAGCCTTACTCAAAATTAAAATCCTCCGTTTCCGTTAAGCCACAGCAAAACACCCGCAATGCACAGCAGGCAGCTTGCGGCAAAAAAACGTTTTACAATTTTGGTTTCTTTCCATCCGCCAAGTTCAAAATGATGATGTATCGGCGTCATGCGGAAAATACGCCTGCCGCCCGTAAGGCGGAAATAAGTAACCTGCATTATTACAGATGTTGCTTCCATAACGTAAATACCGCCGAGAATTACAAGCAAAAGTTCTGTATGCGTAAGCAGCGCCAGCGCCGCAACACCGCCGCCTATTGCCAGCGAACCGGTATCGCCCATAAACACTTTGGCCGGATGGTGGTTAAACAGCAAAAAGCCGAGGCACGCACCGGTAATGGCCAGCGCAAACACACTTAAATCGGCATGGCCGGTGTTATAGGCAATAAACGCATAAGCAACCGTTACAGGCAGCGTAACGCTTGCCGCAAGCCCGTCAAGCCCGTCGGTAAGGTTTACGGCGTTAGTTGTGCCCACAAGCAGTAAAAATACCAGCACGTAATATAACCAGCCTAACGGAAGCATATATTCCGTACCGGGTATGGCTATGCTTAAATCAGACTGCACATGGGTTTCAATATAATAAACATACGCCCCTGCCAGTACAAACTGCATAAAAAACTTCTGGGCAGCGGTAAGGCCAAGGTTGCGTTTCATTACAACTTTAATATAATCGTCAATAAAACCAATCAGCGCATGGCCGAAGGTTAAAAGCAGCGCAATGCACAACGCCGGTGTAAAATTGCACCATACGGCAACGGCAACCAGAATTGCCAGCAGCATCATAATGCCGCCCATAGTAGGCGTGCCACTTTTTTTCATGTGTTCTTTCGGGCCGCATTCGCGGATGCTCTGCCCAAAATTCAGTTTATGCAAAACCGAAATAAAGCTCGGTCCGGTTACGGCACAGATAATAAATGCCGTAGCCAGCGCACCAAGAAGATTAATTGTCATTTATCCAACACTCCGGATTTTATTTTTTCAGAACAAGGTCAATCAAACCATCAACCTGCATGGAATGAGAGCCTTTGAGTAAAATTATATCATCATTGCGTAAAATGCCGCTTAAAATTTTGGCTGCTTCCGCACGGTCATGGCAAATAAAGGTTTTTACGCCTTTTTCCTGCGCTGCGCGCCCAGTATGTACTGCTTCCGTACCGTAGGTAATAAGCACGTCAACGCCTTCGGCAGCGGCCATTTCGCCAACTTCTTTATGTGCCTGCACGGAAAGCGCGCCAAGCTCCAGCATATCGGCCAGCACGGCAACCGCCCTGCCGCCTTTGGCATCTTTTACGGCATGCAGTGTTTTTAAAGCGCTTGCCATAGATGCAGGGCTGGCATTATAGGCGTCATTAATAACCGTTACGCTGCCAAACTGCATAAATTCCTGGCGTTTGCCGGTAAGGCGCACATCCTTTAAAGCATTTTTTATCTGCACCAGCGGAACATTAAACGCAGCCGCCACGGCAATAGCCGCCAGCGCGTTATAAACATTATGTTCGCCCAAAAGCGGAAGCACGATATGTTCTTTTTCGCCTGCTGCGGCACAAACGCAGTCAAACTCGCTGCCTTCAGCCGTAAGTTTAATATTCTGCGCATATACGCCGGCTTCTTCCGTACAGCCGTAGCTTATAACTTTGGCTGCGGTTTTATCTGCCATGCGGCGCACAAAAGCATCGTCGTTATTAAGCACCGCAAACTGCTGCGCCGTTAAATTTTCAACAATTTCGCTTTTGGCTCTGGCAATATTTTCCATACTGCCCAAAAGTTCCATATGCGTTTCGCCAACATTTGTTACAACGGCAGCGTCGGGGCTTGCCAGTTTGCACAGGGCGCTTATCTGCCCCAGGCCGCGCATGCCCATTTCCACAACGGCAATTTCCGTATCGTTTTTAATATTCAGCAATGTTTTGGGAAGCCCTATTTCGTTATTAAAATTGGCCTCCGTTTTAACAACATTATACTTGCAGGCAAGGCAGGCTGCAATCAAATCTTTGGTTGATGTTTTGCCGTTGGAACCGGTTACCGCAACAACCTTTAAATTTTTCTGCTTATCCCGCCAGGCTTTAGCAATAAGCTGATATGCTTTTAAAGTGTCATCTGTTTTTATAACAACGGCATCCTGCGGCAAGCCTTCAACATCATGGCTTACAAGTACGCCCGCTGCCCCAAGTGCCAGTGCTTTGGCGCAATAGTTATGGCCGTCAAAATTTTCGCCGCTTAACGCCACAAACAGTTCTCCGCTTTTAATTGTGCGGCTGTCCGTATTAATGCCGGTAAATTCAACATTCTGCAAACTGCGGCAGCTTCCTCCCGTTGCCGCCAGTATTTCCTGCAACTCAAACATTCTATCACCTTTTGTTCTGCCAGTATTCCTGCACTACTTCACGGTCATCAAAATGAATGGTTTCATGACCGATTATCTGATAATTTTCATGCCCTTTGCCGGCAATTAAAACAACATCATCAGCAGCGGCATTTGCAAGGGCATAGTTAATCGCTTCGCGCCTGTCGCTTAAACGCACGCTGGTTTTGCCTGCCGGAATTTCCTTAAGAGCGGTTTCAATTTCATCAATAATAAGTTCCGGGTCTTCGGTACGCGGATTATCGGAAGTTACAACAACATTATCCGCAAGTTCCAGCGCAATGCGTCCCATAATCGGGCGTTTTTTGTTGTCGCGGTCACCGCCGCAGCCAAATACAACCCAAAGTTTGCCGCGCGTAATGCCGCGCGCAGTTTTCAGCACGTTTTCCAGGCCGTCCGGTGTATGGGCGTAATCCACAATTACGGTGTAGGGCTGCCCTGCCTCTACCAGCTGAAAACGTCCCGGCACGCCGTCAAAGCCGTCAAGCACGTCCATAATAATTTCCGGGTCAATCTTTTCGGCAAGCATTGCGCCCACGGCGGACATTACATTATATACGTTAAATTCACCAGTAATTTTAAGCACCAAATCCATTTCGCAGGCAGGTGTATGCAGCTTTAATGCCATTTGTTTGGCCTGCACGTCAAAACTGATGGGATAAATATCGTAATCCTTGCTTTCGCCGTAAGTAATTACCGGCACTTTAGTGCGTGCGGCAATAATTTTACTGCTGGGGTCATCCATGTTAAGCACGGCAGTTTTGCCTTCCTTGGTACCGCCTGCCAGATGTTCAAACAAAAGGCTTTTGGCATCACGGTAATTTTCAAAAGTTTTATGAAAATCCAGATGGTCCTGCGTGATATTTGTTAAAACAGCCGTATCATATTCAATACCGGCAACACGTTTTAAGGCCAAAGCATGGCTCGAAACTTCCATTACCACATAATCGCACCCGCACTGCTGCATTTTATACAGAGTTTTCTGCAAATCAACAACATCCGGCGTTGTATTATGCGAAACTGTTTCTTCGTCTTCAATCATAATATTAATGGTGCCAATCATACCAACCTTATATCCTGCCCTGCGCAGAATAAGCCTGATAATATTGGTGGTAGTTGTTTTGCCGTTAGTTCCGGTAACGCCAATCATGCGCATTTTTTTGCCGGGATAGTCAAAAAAATAAGGGGTCACTAACTCCATGGCCCTTCTGGTATCTTTTACTTTAATCAGCGTCATGCCTTCGGGGCATGCGGTATCATCTTCAACAATGGCTGCCACAGCGCCCTTTTCATGCGCCTGCTGTAAAAATTTATGCCCGTCAACGGTTGCGCCTTTCAGGCAGATAAATAAACTTCCCGGCACAACAACGCGGGAATCGGCAGTTATATCAGTAATGGTTTTGCCTGCCGCGCCGGTAACTTCTGCGTCCGGCAGCAGCTTCAGCAAATCCTGTAAATTCTTTTCCATCCGGATACCTCCAAAAGTGAAACGGCAGCCTTAATACACTCAGGCTGCCTCCCATAAAATTTTATATTATTATACCATATCTTGCTTAAGAAGGCTATGTTTTTTACTTTGCATAAGCATAACCGTCATAAGCAATTTTACCTTTGTCTGCTTTAACATAAATATTGTTGCGCGCTACCTGCATGCCAAGCTGCTTTTCTGCAATAGAAGTAATTCTTTCAGGCCCTTTAAGCTGCTCAACAACAATGCGTTCCTCGCTGTTTTCCAGCATCAAAGCCGCTTCCTGCTGTTTTAATGCTACAAGCTCATTGCTTTTGGAAATAAGGCATTCGCTGCGTACAACGCATGCAAAATAAGTAGCCAGCAAAATTCCTGCCACCACAGCAATACGGCGGCGCATAAGTTTTAAATTGCGCTGTTTGGGCCTTTTTACATACGCTGTCTGCCGTACAGTATTTTCTTGTTGTTCTTCCAATTCCCATGCATATTCATCATACTTTCTGGCTAACATAGCGTTTTCCTCCATCAATATTTATCAGCATTTCTCGGCAAACCTAAGCCTTGCACTGCGCGCACGCGGATTTTCTTCAACTTCTTCCGCAGGCGGCACAATATTCCCCACTTTTTTCAGCTGCGGTTTTCTTCCGCACACACATACCGGAAACTGCGGCGGGCAAATGCAGCCTTTGGCAAGCGCTGCAAAAGTTTGTTTTACAATTCTGTCTTCCAGCGAATGAAAGGTTATTACGCCAATTCTTCCGCCTGTTTTAAGCCTTGCCACAGCATTTTCCATCGTTTTTTGCAGTATGCCGAGTTCATTGTTAACTTCAATCCTCAGTGCCTGAAAAGTTCTTTTCGCCGGGTGCGGCCCATCCATTCTGGCACCTTTAGGTATAGCTTTTTTTATAATTTCCACCAGTTCAAAAGTGGTGGAAATATGTTTGTTTTTGCGCTCTGCCGCAATAAAAGCAGCTATGCGTTTGCTCCAGCGTTCCTCACCGTAACGGTGAATAATATCAGCAAGCTCGCTTTCGGAATAATTATTTACAATATATTCCGCGCTCAGCTTCGCGCTTTTATCCATGCGCATATCAAGAGGCCCGTCGTGCATATACGAAAAACCGCGTTCCGGCGTATCCAGCTGATAACTTGAAACACCAAGGTCAAAAAAGATACCGTCAATTTGCTCTATATTAAGGCTGTCAAGCACAGCATCAAAATCTTTAAAATTGCTTTTTACGGTAGCTATCCGGCATTTGCACGGAGCCAGGCGTTTTTTTGATGCGGCAATGGCATCTTCGTCCTGGTCAATGCCTATAAGCATTCCGTCTTCGTTAAGCTGCGAGGCAAACCCGAAGGAATGCCCGGCACCACCCATAGTACAGTCCACATAAACGCCGTCTTTATTTGTTATAAGCCATTTAACGCTTTCATCAAGCAAAATGCTTTTATGCTTAAATTCGTTTGCTGCCATTTTAAATACCTATATCCATATCAGCAAGCTGCGCTGCCACAGCGTCGGCATCTTCGGCATTAACTGCGTTATATTCCTGCCAACGGGCTGCATCCCAAATTTCAGCCCTGCTGCCTACGCCAACTATTACCGCGTTTTTTTCAAGCCCGGCAAAAGTACGCAGGCTTGCCGGAAGCAGTACACGCCCCTGCTTGTCACATTCTACTTCGGCCGCGCCGCTGAAGAAAAACCTGCTGAAAGTACGGGCATTTTTATTCGTCATCGGCAAAGCGTTAAGTTTAAGTTCCAGCTTATGCCATTCATCTTTATCATATACAAACAGGCAGCCATCCAGCCCTTTGCTGATGATAAAACTGCCGCCGAGGGTTTCACGGAGCTTTGCGGGCATGAAAAGGCGGCCTTTTACGTCAATAGTATGCTGATATTCACCCATTAACATAGCGGCACTCTCCTCCCCTTTTCCCCACTTTACACCATTATACCCCACTTTAAGTTAAAAAACAATATTATTATGCATATTAATGCACTTTTTTGTAAATTAACAAGCTAACAAAAATATTTTTAAACAAGTTACCCTAAAGCAACTTTTATTTTTGCCAAACTGTGGTATAATAAAAAAGCCGAAAGGCAAAAAGTAAATAATTTAGCATTTATGCTTTAAGGAGGATTATTAAATATGCTTACCAAAGATACCGGCATTATTGATGCCGTTCAAAACCATCCTGAAATTTTAGAAGTTTTTGCAGAATACGGCCTCGGCTGCGTTGGCTGCATGGCATCCCACTTTGAAAGCATCGGCCAGGGCGCTGCTGCACACGGCATTGATGTTGACGCTTTCATTGCCGACTGCAACAAAGCTATTGAAGCTGCAAAAAAATAAAACCGCAGCTTAACACCGCGGTTTAAAATTTATAACTGTTTTAAGGGCTTAGCCCGGCATGTGCCGGATTAAGCCTTTTTTATTTTGCTTTCATCTGCTTAACAATCAGCGAAACGGAAGGCTGCGTTATACTGAACAGGTTAGCCAGAAAGACCTGCGTTAAATGTTCTTCATTATATAAACGCCATATCTCCCTGTTGCGTTCTTCCCTGCCGCTGAACGGCTTTAACTCTACCTCTCTTGCTTCTATGCAAAAGCCCCTGTCGGCCAGCACTACTACCTTGCGCCTGCCTTCGCTGTCCGTTATTTTAAGTTCCAGCGTCCTGCCTCCATTTTCGTCACGCTGGTTGATGTTATAGTATTCTATTTCATCTTCCCCCGCCGCTTTTTTCAGCATCGTCTGGTTAAACGGTATTTCTTTTATTTCCACCATATCACCTCGTATGTATTGATATGTTTTTTACTGTGCAGCAGGGCTTTTCCTGCTGCTTTATTTTTTACTTTGCGTTTTTGCGCTGAAGTATTTTTAGCGCCATTGTATAGGCGTTGCGCATGGTTGCATTATTGCGTGCGTCTACCGGCGTCATGTCTGCTCCAAGGTCTGCACATACTTTTCCTTCGCTGTCTACTATGTAGTTTGCTCCTATTATGTATTCATTGCCGAAGGTGTTAAATAAATACAGCGTTACTGCTGATACTGCATTCTGCATGTCTTCTCCCTGTCTTAAGCTGGCAAGAAAGGTCTGGTCTGTATATTTTTCTTCCGCAAAAAAGGCAAGGTAGTATTTGCCGTCTTTTTTTACGGTGTTTACACTTTCGCTGTCTATATAAAGCACTCCTACATCTGTTTTGCCTGCTTCAAGCAGGCTTTGCGCCAGCGTTGGCAGCGGCAGCATGCACAGTGCCGCCGCTGTAAGGCAGGTTGCCATTATTCCTTTTAGTTTGCCCATGGTGTTTTACCGTTTATTTCTGTTCTTCGTTCTGCTGCATGGGGCTTAAGGCAAAGTCTGTCATTTTGTTTTCTTTGTTGAAGGCAAAGGTGATGCTTACAAGTTTTTCTTTGCTGAAGCTGCCTATGTAGGTTACGTAGTCTACATTATCATAACGCTGGAAGGAGTAGAATTTGCTTTCTTTTAATCTTCCGAAGCGTTCCTGTACTTGTTTTTTAAGTACGTCATAGGCCTGTTCTGTTACTTTGGCTTTTAAGGTGTCGTCAAAGCAGCTCGCAAACTGGTTGTAGGCAGGTGCTTCCAGAGTAAAGGCGGCTACAAAGTTTTCTGCCGCACGCTGTTCTTTGTTAAGGTCGCCGCCATCTGCTGCAAAGCCTATGGCTGCTACGGCAAAGGTAAAAATTGTGGTTAGGGTTAAGATGAGTTTTTTCATTGACTGTTCCTTCTTTCTTAGTTTGTTATAAATAAAAGTCTGGCTATATATAGTTTAATATGCGGTTAGTTATAGTAATAAAGGCGGGTTTGTACCCGCCTTTATTAACTTTAGAACTCGTTTGCTGTTTATGCTGTTTTAAACAGTTACTTTGTTAAGCTGTTATTATTTGGCTGCTTCTGCCTGTGCTGCGCGTTCTGCTGCAAGTTTGGCATGGCGTTCCTGCTGTGCTTTAATTTTTGCTTCTTTGGCAGCTTGTTTCATTTCTTCTGCTTTTGCAAGTTTAGCTTCTTCTGCTCTTCTTGCATCTGCTTCTGCCTGTGCTTTTTTAATTTCAGCTACTTTTTCAGGAGATTTGCGGCCAAATTTCCAGGTTGCACCAATGCCGCCCATTACTTCATCGCCGCTGGTAGATACGGACAGGCTCAGCATGAAGTCACGGTTCGGGTAATGGAACAGGCCCAAAGCTGCGCCGGTTTCATCACGATACTGGCCAATGCCTACTGCTACTTCTGTCGGAGCGGCAGGGTCATAACCCATTGTACGCAGGTTTGCAATAGCCGCTGCCATTGCACCTACTTTATCAATGCGGTCTTCCAGTTCGCCTACGCGGTTGTTCAGTTCGCTTACGCCCTGTTCAAGGTTGCCTACGCGGTCAGCAGTTTCAGAAAGACTTACTCTATCAGCTGTACCTTCATTGATTACAACATCATGGTCGCTGATAATAGTTTTGTCAGCAATGCTTACGCCGTCTTTGGAAACAGTGGTTCCGCCATTGCCACCAACATTCACGCCGTCAGCAGTTACACTTGTTTGTCCGCCAACATTCAAGCCTTCGTTATCCAGCGTAGTATTACCGGTTACTACTTTATCAGCAGTTACAGTTCCACCTTCTAAACCTACGCCACCAATGTCGGCCTTGTCTGCTTGAAGATTATCAAAGTAGCCGTTAGTAGCATCAACTGTTGTATCAGTAATAGTGGTATGCTGTCCGCCAGCAGCGCCAACAGTAATACCATTTTCATCAAAGTGGGAATTACCAATATTACCTTTATCTGCGCTAATTTCTCCAGTTGTTACTTTATCAAAGTTGCCGTTTGTGCCGTTTACATCGCCCTCAGCGGTAATATCTCCGCCTGCGGTAATATCTCCTTTTACATTTTCATTTCCGCCTGCACCGGTTTCAGTATCGCCTTTAACATCAAGGTTACCATCAATGGTAGTTGTACCAGTATCCTTATCATAGCTGATACCTTGAGTTTTATCTTCAACATTTTGAACTCTATCAGTTAATGCGTCTAAATTGCTATTAATAGCATCTACATCAACTCTTAAAGTTCCAATATCCTTTGAATTCCTATCTACATCAACCCTTAAAGTATCAACATCAGTACGCAAACCATTTACATCAAAGCGCAATACATCTACGTCTGTACGTAATTGTGATACATCTCCGCCAACAGTTCCTAACGTTTCATCCATTTGAGAAATGTCATAATCGCCAACTAAAACTTGGTCTCCATTGGTCGCAAGTTTTACACCATTAAAATCAGCCGCAGTAATGCTGCCAGTAGAAGCATCAAGATGAATCCTTTGTGTGCCGTCTGCTTTAATACCTACAGCAATATCACCAATATTTTCTCCACTGCCTTCAATTTGAGTTATAGGATTCCAATTTTCGTCTGCAACACTCATTGTGCCTTTAGTCATAAAGTTACCATTAGTCGGGTCAATGCGCAATGTAGAAGATTCACCTTTCGGACCAGCGAAAATCATTGTTTCTCCGCCAATGTCTTGTACATACAAACCTCCATCAGCACCTTCTGCTGTTAAACCAGTAAATGTACCATTTTTAGCAGTTAAATCACCGGTATTAGTTACAGAAAAATTAGCTTCATTTCCTTGTCCTGCTAATTGTGATGCCGTACCAATTTTTAAATTACCAAATTGATCAACATAAAATTTTGCATGAGCAGCTGTAAGTTGACCATTTGCAGTTGCACCTACACCACCATTACCAATTAAAAGCCCTTGACCTCTGAATGTACCATCAAAGTTAAATTCATAGTGATTACTAGGATTATTAGGATCTTTAGGGGCAATAGTACCAATTTTTTCGTTATCAATTGTAAAAGTAATATTACCATCAGTTGCTTCAATATCATTATCTGCCGCCATAACCGGAGCAGTATAGAATACTGCCATTGTGCTTACAGCTAACATACTTGCTAAAATTTTAGATTTTTTGTTTTTTGCCATCCTTATCACCTTTCCCGTGGTTTTATTTAAAAGCGCGCGCCTTTAAATACCTTTTCTCTGTAAGCCGTCCGGGAATGTTACCGCGGCGTTTCATTCCGCGGGCGGTTTGCAGGCTTTAAGTTACAAGGCAGACTTTTCCGCCTTTATACAAAAATTATACCACGTTCTTCCCCCCCGGCAAGACCTTAATTTAACTTTGTGTCTTTCTTTTACGTATCTTGCCAACTGGTAACCAGGTTTGTGTTAATCCGCTCTTTTTTATTTTTTACAAATTTTTTCAATAAACTCTTTACAAACAGCCAACCCTTCGGTTATAATCTTGCTTACGCCGATTTTTAGGTGCGCACCGCTAAACGGCTTATTATTTTTACAGGGGGTTTATTTTTGAATAATTACCAAAACAGAAAAAACTTTTTATTTACTAACGCGGTGCCTAAAACGCCAAAGCCTAAATCTGCCGTGCCGGAAATGGATATTATTCCTAAAACCGTGCTCCACAAAACTTTTACCACTTTGGCAAATAAAACAAAAAGTTTAATTACTGCCGCCCAAAATGGCGATAAACAGGCGTTGGAACAGCTTTGCCTTGCTTTTGAGCCATTATTCCGCAGTGAAATGCGCCGCGATATGTTTTATAATGCTCTTGGCTTTGAGGAGGGGTTAAGCCTTGCAAGGTTAAAATTTATTGAGCTTGTACTTACATACAACGGAGCTGATTATGAACATTTTGCAGGGTATGTAAGGTGCCGTATTCACTTTGCGCTGTACGATGAAGTGAAGAAAGTATGGGCGAATGAAAATAAAAAAGCGCCCCTGCCCGATAGTGAGGCAGAAGGCGCTGAGTTCAGCGACGATGTTATTGAACGTGAGGAATTAAGTATTTTATTAAAACTGGCGCTTAATAAGTTAACTGCCAAACAGAGGCAAACTATTGAGGCGCTTTACATAAATGGTTACAGCGGCAGGGAAACTGCCGAGCTGTTAAACTGCTCGCCTGCCATGGTTACCAAGCACCATAAGCAGGCCTTAAAAAACTTACGCAGCAATATTGCATAACTTAGATTTTTCTTTATAAAAACGATATGCTCCCATTAGCTTTCCGGAAGTTTTATTTTTAACTGCCGGTTCTAACGGGAGCATGTTTTTTATTATTTTACCAAACGGCTACCATGCCGTCGGCGCGGGGTTCTGTTGCGCCAACAAGCACACCGTCATCATTGCGCCAAATCATCTGGCCGCGGCCAAAGTCAATAAAGTCATCGGTTACGATAAGTTCGTGCCCGCGGGCGCGCAAAGCGTTAATTAATTCTTCGCCAACGCCTGCTTCAACCATAACTTTTTTGCCTTCAATCCACTGCCAGCGCGGGCAGTCCAGTGCTTCCTGCGGGTTCATGCCGAAATCAATTACGTTATGTATAACCTGCAAGTGACCCTGCGGCTGCATGTAACCGCCCATTACGCCAAACGGGCCCACGGCTTTGCCATCTTTTGTTAAAAAGCCCGGTATAATGGTATGATATGGCTTTTTCAGCGGTACAAGGTAATCGTCGTGCTGTGGGTCAAGCGTAAAGCCGGAGGCCCTGTCATTAAAGGCAATGCCGTAATCCGGCACAACTATGCCGCTGCCAAAGCCCTGAAAATTGCTTTGGATATATGAAACCATATTGCCTTCGCCGTCTGCCGTACACAGATATACCGTACCGCCGCAGAACGGATTGCCGGGCCTAGGCATAATTGCCTGTTCGCCAATAAGTGCGCGGCGTTTTGCCGTATATTCATCACTAAGCAGTTCTTTAACCTGCGCTTTCATATAACGCGGGTCGGCAACGTATTTTCTGCCGTCGGCGTAGGCAAGCTTCATGGCTTCAATTTCGTGGTGCAGGTTTTCGGCACAGTCTTTGCTGGCGTGTTCAAAACCTTTTAAAATATTAAGCGCCATTAACGCCACAATGCCGTGCCCGTTAGGAGGCAGTTCCCATACGCGGTAACCGCGGTAATCAATGCTGATTGGCTCTACCCATTCGGCACGGTAAGCAGCTAAATCGCTTTTGCGGATATAGCCGCCTGTACTGCGCGAAAATTCATCAATTTTATCGGCAATTTCGCCGCGGTAAAAGGCTTCGCCGTAGCTATCGGCAATAAGGCGCAGCGTTCTCGCCTGTTTGGGCAGTTTGGCAACTGTGCCGGCTGCCGGGGTTTCGCCGTTTTCAGTAAAAGTATCAAACCAGCCTTTAAAGGCCACGTTATTTTTATACGGAGCAAAAACGCCAAGCCCTTCATGCCATAAGCGGCTGATAACAGGCGATACGGGATAACCGTTTTCGGCATATTCAATCGCCGGTGCAAACAGTTCGGCAAAAGGCAGTTTGCCAAAGCGTTTGTGCAGTTCTGCCCAGGCAGATACCGCACCCGGAACCGTTACCGATTCCCAGCCGCGCTCGGGAATTGCCGTTTTATCTTTTAATGCCGCACAGTCCGGTGTTAAAAGTTCAGGTGCATAACCGCTGCCGTTTAAGCCGTATAATTTGCCGCCAACCCACACCTGGGCAAAGGCATCGCTGCCAAGCCCGTTGCTGGTAGGCTCTAAAATTGTAAGCGCAATGGCGGTTGCAACAGCGGCATCAACGGCGTTGCCGCCTTTTTTAATCATATCAAGCCCGGCCTGCGCTGCCAGCGGCTGGCTGCTGCAAACCATGCCCTTTGTGCCGTACATTACGCTGCGGCGCGAAGGGTATTTATATTGTAAGGGATTAAAACCAAAATCCATTTTATGCGCCCCTGTTTATTTGCTGATGTTGTAGAAAACATCCATTCCTTTATATTTGGCTGCGCTGCCAAGGTCTTCTTCAATGCGCAGAAGCTGGTTATATTTTGCTACGCGGTCAGTTCTTGCCGGTGCGCCGGTTTTAATCTGGCCTGCGTTAACGGCAACTGCAATATCCGAAAGCGTGGTATCTTCCGTTTCGCCGCTGCGGTGGGAAATAATGCAGGTGTATCCTGCGCGTTTGGCTGTTTCGATAGCGCGGAAGGTTTCGGTAAGCGTGCCAATCTGGTTTACTTTAATAAGGATTGCGTTGCCGACATGTTTTTCAATGCCTTCTTTAAGGCGTGCTTCATTGGTTACAAACAGGTCGTCGCCAACAAGCTGAACCTTTTTGCCAAGGCGTTTGGTAAGTTTTTTCCAGCCGTCCCAGTCGTCTTCAGCAAGGCCGTCTTCAATGGATATAATAGGATATTTTTCGCACAGCATGGCAAGGTAGTCAATCATTTCTTCGCTGGTTTTTACAACGCCTTCGCCAGCCATATCATACTTGCCGTCTTTATAAAATTCGCTCGAAGCAACGTCAAGAGCCATAACAATATCTTTGCCGGGTTTGTAGCCTGCTTTTTCAACGGCTTCCAAAATAACGGCAATGGCTTCTTCATTGGATTTCAAATCCGGCGCAAAGCCGCCTTCATCACCCAAACCGGTGCCAAGGCCTTTTTCCTTTAAAAGGGATTTAAGAGTATGGTAAATTTCAACATTCATGCGCAGGCATTCGGTAAAGGATTTTGCACCAACAGGCATAATCATAAATTCCTGAATGTCTACGTTGTTATCGGCATGCTGGCCGCCGTTTAAAATGTTCATCATCGGCACTGGCAGTTCCTGTGCAGCTACGCCGCCAAGGTACAGGTACAGCGGCAGCCCGCAGGAGTTGGCTGCGGCTTTGGCAACTGCCATGGATACGCCAAGTACAGCGTTGGCGCCCAGTTTGCCTTTGTTGGGCGTGCCGTCAAGGCGGATGAGCATTTCGTCAATTTCAGTCTGGCGGGTTGCTTCAAGGCCAATCAAAGCCTCTGCAATAACGTCGTTAACGTTATCAACTGCTTTGCTTACGCCTTTGCCGCCATAGCGTTCTTTATCGCCGTCGCGCAGTTCAACTGCTTCGTGTGCGCCGGTAGATGCGCCGGAAGGTACGGCTGCGCGGCCGACAGAGCCGTCTTCCAGCCATACTTCAACTTCAACGGTCGGGTTTCCGCGCGAATCGAGTATTTCTCTTGCGTAAACTTCGGTAATCATTGCCATGAGTTTTTCACCTCTGATTATTTTACTTTTCTATCAGGCTGTGCCCTGTCACTTCTGCAGGCTGCGCTATGCCCAAAAGTTCCAGCAGCGTCGGCGCTATATCTGCCAAAATGCCTTCATGCAGTTTCGGCCTGTCTGCTGATACCATTAAAAACGGCACCGGGTTAGTGGTATGCGCCGTATACGGCTGGTTAGTTTCTCCGTCATACATTTTTTCAAGATTGCCGTGGTCGGCAGTTATGCAAACCGCCCCGCCAAGTGCAAGCACTTTTTTTACTATTTTCCCGGCACAGGTATCTACCGCTTCCATTGCCTTAACGGCAGCATCCATTACGCCGGTATGACCAACCATATCGGGGTTGGCAAAATTTAAAATAACAACATCATATTTATCTTCATCAAGCAGCGCTAAAAGCTTGTCCGTCACTTCATAAGCGCTCATTTCCGGCTGCAAGTCGTAAGTGGCAACCTGCGGCGAAGGTATAAGCACTCTGTCCTCCAGTACGTTAGGAGTTTCCACGCCGCCGTTAAAAAAGAACGTTACATGCGCATATTTTTCCGTTTCGGCAATGCGCAGCTGGCGCAGATTATTTTTTGCCAGAACCTCACCCAAAGTATTAACAAGCGTTTCCGGCGGAAAAGCCACCGCGGCATCAATGGTTGCATCGTACTGAGTCATGCAGACAAACGCTACATTTAATTTAACGCGTTCAAAACCGGCAAAGCCATTGTCCGTAAAGGCGCGTGTAAGCTGCCTTGCCCTGTCCGGGCGGAAGTTATAAAATATAACGCCGTCGCCGTCTTTTACGCGGCTGTCATTTTCGGAAGCAACAACAAACGGTTCAACAAATTCATCGGTAACACCGGCAGCATAGCTTGCTTCAATGCCTTCTGCGGCAGAAGCAAAAGTTTTTCCTCTGTGCAGCGTTATGGCATCATAAGCCTTTTGCGTGCGCGCCCAGCGTTTGTCGCGGTCCATGGCATAATAACGCCCGCTGACTGTTGCAATTTCGCCGCAGCCTGTTTCTTCAATAACTTTTTGCAGGCGTTCAATATAAGTCAGAGCGGTGCTCGGGCCAACATCACGGCCGTCTAAAAACGCATGCACGTAAACTTTTTCAATTCCGTTTGCTTTCGCCATTTTTAAAAGCGCCCACAAATGGCTTTCGTGGCTGTGTACGCCGCCGTCGCTTAAAAGCCCCATTAAATGCAGTGCGCCGCCGTTTTGTTTTACCAGCGCCATACATTCAAGCAGCGCTTTGTTTTGCAGCAGCGTGCCTTCTTTGCAGGCTTTGGTAATACGCGTCAGTTCCTGGTACACAATGCGCCCGGCACCGATATTCAAATGCCCTACTTCAGAATTGCCCATCTGCCCTTCCGGCAGCCCAACCGCATTGCCGGAAGCCAAAAGCCTTGTATGCGGGTAAGTTTCAAAAAGGCGGGAAAGCTCCGGCGTTTTTGCTGTTTTAGCCGCATTATAAGGCCCGGCCGGGGCAATGCCCCAGCCGTCCAAAATCATAAGCATTACAGGTTTCATGTTATCCTCACACACTGCGTACAATAGCGCTGAAACTGTCTGCTTTCAGGCTTGCGCCGCCAACCAGTACGCCGTCAATTTCGCCCTGCACAAAATCGGCAGCATTCTTTTCGGTTACGCTGCCGCCGTACAAAATACGTACTTTGCGCGCAACTTCTTCCGAAAAGATTTTTTCTATCTTGCTGCGGATGAGCACGGCAACTTCCTGTGCATCTGCCGCCGTTGCAGCATTGCCGCTGCCAATGGCCCACAAAGGCTCATAAGCAACAACCATGTTTTCTGCTTCCTGGGCGGTAATGCCTTTTAATGCGCTTTGCAGCTGCATGCTTATTTTGCGGGAGGTTTTGCCTTCCGCACGTTCTTCGGCATTTTCGCCAACGCAAAGCACAGGTTTCAGGCCGTTTCTGTAGGCAGCGCGCAGTTTTTTGGCAACGGCAACTTCGTTGTCGCCAAACAGCGTGCGGCGTTCGGAATGGCCGATAATTACATATTCAGCGCAGATATCGGCAATCATTTTGCCGGAAACAGCGCCGGTGTAAGCGCCTTCATCTTCCCAGAAAATATCCTGCGCACCGTAGCCGACATGTTTGCCGTCGATAGCATCGGCAACGGTTTCCAAAGCAGTAAACGGCGGGAAAATAACAACTTCGTTCAAAGTTCCGTTCGTTTCTTCTACAATGCTTTCTGCAAGTTCTACCGCTTCGCCGACTGTTTTGTGCATTTTCCAGTTGCCTGCAACCATTTTGCGGCGCAGGTCATCCAATGCGGCAATACCTGGCAGCACTTTGCCTTCCAGATATTCAAGGCTCGCACCGCCGCCGGTAGAAATATGGCTTATTTTAGAAGCAAGGCCCGTCTTTTCAATAGCGGCAACACTGTCGCCGCCGCCTACAATACTTACAGCCTTGCTCTTGGCAACTGCTTCGGCAACTGCTTCCGTGCCATGTGCAAAAGCATCCATCTCAAATACGCCCATAGGGCCGTTCCAAACAATCATTTTTGCGCCCTGCAAAGCAGCTTCATACTGCAAACGGCTTTCCGGGCCAATATCAAGCGCCATATAGTCCTGGCTCAGGTTTTCAACACGTTCAACTTTCGTATCGGCATCGGCCGCAAAGGCAGAAGCCATTACAAGGTCAACCGGCAGCAGCATTTTAACGTTGTTTTCTGCTGCTTTTTTAAGCAGGGCACGCGCCAGTTCAAGTTTATCTTCTTCAACAAGAGATTTGCCCATTTTATGGCCTTGTGCGGCAAGGAAGGTATTAGCCATGCCGCCGCCGATAAGAAGCACGTCAACTTTATCAAGCAGGTTTTCTATTACGCCGATTTTATCGGAAACTTTTGCGCCGCCGATAATTGCCGCATAAGGATGCAGCGGATTGGTAACGGCGCGGCCGATAAACTTAATTTCTTTTTCGAGCAGGAAGCCTGCGGCAGCCGGCAGAAAATGCGTAACGCCTTCCACCGAAGCATGCGCGCGGTGCGAAACGCCGAAACCATCATTAATGTATACATCGGCCAGCGAAGCAAGTTTTTCGGCAAAGCCAAGGTCATTTTTTTCTTCTTCTTTATGGAAACGCAGGTTTTCCAGCATTAAAACTTCGCCCGGTTTTAAAGCCGCTGCCATTTTTTCTGCTTCTTCGCCAATGCAGTCATGCGCAAAGGCAACAGGCATATCAAGCAGTTTGCTTAAATATGCGGCAACCGGCTCCAAAGAATACTTCTTGTTTACTTCGCCTTTCGGGCGGCCAAGGTGCGCCATTAAAATAACGGCAGCGCCATGCTCCAGAAGATAACGCAAAGTATCAAGCGAAGCGGTAATGCGGGTATCGTCCGTAATATTGCCTTCGGCATCCATCGGCACATTGTAATCAACGCGCACAAGGGCTTTTTTGCCGTTAAGCTCTAAATCGCATAAGGTTTTCTTTTCCATTGCTCCACCTTCTTACAGGCCTTTGGAGGCAATGTAGCAGGCAAGGTCAACAACACGGTTGGAATAACCCCATTCGTTATCATACCAGGCAACAACTTTAGCCATACGCGGGCCAACCATCATGGTAGAAAGGCCGTCAACAATGGAGCTGAGCGGGCAGCCGTTGTAATCGCGGGAAACCAGCGGCAGTTCGTTGTAGCCCATAATGCCTTTCAGTTCGCCTTCTGCTGCTTTTTTAAGAGCTGCGTTAATTTCTTCGGCAGTGGTATCTTTTTCAAGCAGTACGGTCAGGTCAGTAATGGAAACGTTCGGGGTAGGAACGCGCATTGCAAAACCGTTCAGTTTGCCTTTAACTTCCGGCAGAACCAGGGAAACTGCTTTGGCAGCACCGGTAGTGGTCGGAATGATGGACTGCGCAGCTGCACGGGCGCGGCGCAAATCTTTGTGCGGCAGGTCAAGAATTCTCTGATCATTGGTGTAAGAGTGAACGGTAGTCATAAGGCCGCTTACAATACCAAAGTTTTCCAGCAGAACTTTGGTGAACGGAGCCAGGCAGTTGGTGGTGCAGGAAGCGTTGGAGATAATATTGTGTTTGTCTGCTTCATATTTATCTTCGTTAACGCCCATAACAATGGTAATATCTTCGCCTTTAGCCGGAGCGGAGATGATAACTTTTTTAGCGCCTGCTTCAAGATGTGCTTTAGCTTTTGCTCCTTCGGTAAAGCGGCCGGTAGATTCAACAACGATTTCTACGCCGAGTTCGCCCCAGGGCAGTTTAGCCGGGTCGGTCTGTGCCAGTACTTTAACTTTTTTGCCGTCAACTACAAGATATTCGCCTTCGGCAGTAACATCATGGTCAAAAGTGCCATGAATGGAATCATATTTTAACAGGTGTGCAAGGGTTGCAGCGTCCGTCAGGTCATTTACAGCCACAACATCAAAATCGGGGTTGCCGAATGCTGCACGGAAAACATTGCGGCCGATACGGCCAAATCCATTAATACCTACTTTTGTCATAATAAAATCCTCCTTTAAAATATATGATGATTTATTTTTGCACAAAAGTGCTTTATAACTTAATCTTCAAGCATTTCTGCAATACAGTGCGCTGCGGCTTCGTCCGTAACAAGAATATCCTGCCGTGAAGCTCGTATTACCGATAAAATTGCTTCTGCCTTGCTGCGCCCGCCGGCCACGCCGATAACAGTGCCTATTTTCGGCAAATCCTGTAACATCAGCCCGGCATTGTTCGTCATGTAAACCTGCCTGCCATCCAGCGCGCAGTACTGGCCAAAGGCCTCGCCAACAGCACCATCGTCCAAAAGTTTTTGAATAAACTCCGGCGCCATGCGGCGGTGGCGCGCCATAACGGCTGCCTGCCCCACGCCATGCACAAGAATATCAGCCTGCTTGATAATATCAACAACGGCTTTAACGCCGGTGTCTTCTGCCAAAATGCTGTTTAAAATTTCCTCGCTCACGCTGTCCGGCACATACAACTGGCGGTAAGATGCGCCCATACGCTGTGCCAGCACCGTTGCAATGGTATTGGCCTGCAATTCAACATTATCGCCAAGGCCGCCGCGGGCAGGCACAACCACTGTTTGCGGGTGGCTGCCGCTGATATTGGCAGCAAGCGCCGCCATTGTAGTACCGCCGCTGACAGCGACAATATGCTTTTTGCCGTCGCCCAACAGCCTGCTTAAAATACGTGCCGCCGCACGCCCTATCTCGCGCTTAACAACTTCTTCCTGGTCGGAATCTCCTGGAATGATAACAACCCTGCCGATATTCAGCTTGCTGCATAAAAGCTGTTCCAAAGAGTTAAGCCCCTGCAATTTGCGTACATAATCGGCAAGCTCCCGCAAAATATCCATGCCTTCCTCCGTTACCGTCATTCCGGCCGAAGAAAAAACAAGCAGCCCGCAGCCTTTTAAAAAATCGACCTGGGCGCGCAAAACCCTTTCGCTAAGCCCAAGCCTTGCTGCCAAAGCACGCCTGCCAATCGGGTGTTCGTGGCTGACCTGGCGCAGAATCTGATAACGCTGCACCAAAAGATTGGTCAGTTCGGGAACAATTTTCTTTTGTAAATTGATAATACTATCCATAAGCCTTCACCTATCAGGTTTTGTCCCTCGTGGTCCTTTTTTAGTCCCACGATTTCTAAACAAAACAAATAAGAGTACCTTATTTGTAAATATTGTACCACATTAGGCGCAAAAAAAGAAGTAGAAAGATATTAAGGCGCAGTAAAATTTTAGGAGCATATTGTTTCAAGCAATAAACAGCCAGGTAACCATTCTGCTAAACGCATCAAAATACTGCGGCTCCTCCGATTCCGTCCGGAATAGTAACCGGACTCTCTTACAGAGTGCCCTAAATTCAGCAGCCGCAGTTTTGACAGTGCATTCAGCATTACGGTTACCGGGCTGTTCGTTGCTATATCCTCTCACCTTTTTATAGAAAACCCAGCAAAGCAACTTTATTGTAATTAAATTTTTACTATTAAACTTTGAAAGCACAAATGCCAAAAGAGCGGTATTACCAAATGAAGTAGCATTCAAAAATTTGGTTAATACCGCTCTTATGAAACTTTAGCTAAAAACTGTATATTTTATTTTCTGTAATTTACAATTTCCGGGTTCATATCGTGGAAATGCATGCGCTTTTTGGCAACTTCTTCCCATTCGGTACCGGGTTTGCCGTAATTTGCGTATGGGTCGATAGAAAGGCCGCCGCGCGGGGTAAATTTGCCCCATACTTCAATATACTTAGGCTCCATCAGTTTAATTAAATCTTTCATTATAATATTTACGCAGTCCTCATGAAAATCACCGTGGTTACGGAAGCTGAACAAATACAGCTTCAGCGATTTGCTTTCCACCAGTTTCATATCCGGCACATACGAAATATAAATAGTTGCAAAATCAGGCTGGCCAGTCATCGGGCACAAGCTGGTAAATTCCGGGCAGTTAAATTTTACAAAATAATCGTTGCCGGGATGCTTGTTAATGAACGATTCCAAAACCTCCGGCGCATAATCGGTTGGATAGTTGGTTTTATGCCCTAAAAGACCGACGCCCTGTAATTCTTCTTTGGTTCTTCCAGATGTCATGTTTATTTCCTTTCCGCCGCAATATTTACGGCAAACGATTTTTCAAGTGCAGTTACAAGCGCTGCTCCGGCAAGGCCGCATACAAACTGCCCTACCAGCACAGAAGATGCCAGCAGCCAGTACGGCAAATCGAGCAGCACGGAAAGCCAAACCGGCACGCCAAGGCCGGGAATTAAAGTTATGGCAAACAAGATGCACCAGTTGCCGCAGCCGTATTTTTTGGCAAGCACGATAACAGAAGTGGTAACAATGCCTACAATGCCGCCGCCAATCATATCAAGAGGCCCAAGCCCGCCCATAATGGTATTGCTTATAACATTGGCTATGCCAAACGGCACAATTAAAAACGGAAAAATTGCACTTAAGCCATACATGGCCGTTGCAATACGTACCTGATACTGCCCGAAGGCAAAAGTTTGCGTGCACATCATTACCGCAATGTACAAGGCTATGCAAATACCGGCAATAGTTAATTTTTGTGTTTGTGTGTATCTTTTCATATAAATCTCCTTTTAATCTTCGTATTTTAAGGGGTCCTGCACCCCGTTTGCCGCAAAGGCCGCTTTTCTGTCGATACAGGTTCCGCAACTGCCGCACGGTTTTTCGCCGCCGCAGTAGCAGCTCCATGTAAATTCGTAAGGCACTTTCAGCTGCAGGCCTGTTGCCACAATATCTTTTTTACTTAAATTTACAAACGGTGCAATAAGCTGAACCTTACGCCCGCTGCCGATATATATGCCTTCATTCATTTTATTGTTAAAATCGCTGCTGCAATCCGGGTAAGCACTGCCTGCCGCGTCATCTGCGTGGGCGCCGTAATAAACAACACTGCAATTTTGCGCCAGTGCAATGCTTGCGGCTACGCTTAAAAACACGCCGTTGCGGAAAGGCACATAAGTGGATACCGGTTCACCGTGCTGCTTTTTAATCTGCCCGACATAAGATTCATGCGGAATTTCTTCGGTTGACTGCTGCAAAAGCGAGCAGTTGCTGTACGCAAAAACAGGCGTTAAATCAAGTTTTATCAGCTGCGTATTATAATATGCTGCTATTTTTTCCGCCGCCGCAAGTTCCTTGCTGTGTTTTTGCCCGTAATACAGTGCCAGCGCGATAACCTCGCTGTATTTTTCTTTGGCTACGGCAAGGCAGGTTGTACTGTCTACCCCGCCGCTTAATAGTACCAGTGCTTTCAAAATTATGCCTCCGTAAAATAAAAAATCCGTCTGGCTACAGACGGATTGCATAACAATATAAAGGCCGCTTATGCGGCACACGCCCGTAGTTTTGTTTAGGGACTGGATGGTTCCGAACAGTCCTATTAAGTTACTTAAACATTATAACCAAAAAATTTATATTTGACAAGCAAAAAATAAAAGACAGCAGCCAAATTAAACTGCTGTCTTTTAAAATGGAGAATTTCAAAATTACTGCCGTTTTTTAGGCAGAACAAAAGTTATCGTTGTACCAACACCTGGTTCGCTTTCAAGCTCTACCCTGCCTTTATGGAACAGCACGCCGTGCTTGACTATGGAAAGCCCAAGCCCGGTGCCGCCAATTTCTTTGGAATGGCTCTTGTCCGCTCTGTAAAAGCGTTCAAAAACGCGTTCCCTGTCGGCTGCGCCAATGCCAATGCCGGTATCGCTTACGCTGACGGTTACATCCTCGCTGCCGTCCTGCACTTTAACATCAACTTTGCCGTTGTCTTTGTTGTATTTTATCGAATTATCGACAAGGTTATACAAAACTTCGCTTAAAATAGACTGCACGCCGCAAACACATGCGCTGCTGCCGCTTACGTTAAGCGTTACGCCCTTAGTCTGTGCTTTATGTTTCAAACGTAAAGTTACCGACTTCGCAAGTTTAAGCAAATCAACATCTTCAAACTCATCCAGCGTTTTGTTTTCGTCCAGGCGGGAAAGTTCCATGATATTCTGAATAAGCTCTATCATATTGCCCGCTTCGGCGTGGATGCGTTCCAAAAAGCGCTGCTTGTCCTCGTCTTTTACAAGGCCGTTTTTCATTATTTCGGCATAGCCCAAAATAGATTGCAGCGGGGTTTTAAGTTCGTGCGAAACATTGGCGCTGAATTCGCGGCGCAGTTTTTCGGCTGTCATTTTTTCGGTAACATCATAAATTAAAATAACGCTGCCGCTGCCGTTTACGCTGCTGCCGGAAAGCTGGTAAAAATGCCCGTCTTTTTCGTAAAGCCCTTCGCCCTTACCTGCCTGCGAAACCTTCTGCAAAAGGTCCTGCACTTCCTGCGCACGGTCAACAGTTAAAATATTCCTGCCAATAACCTCTTTAGCGCTGAAGCCAAAAATCTTAGCCGCGCTTTCGTTAATAAACAGCACATTCTGCTGCCCGTTTAACAAAACAAGCCCCTCATTCATGTTATTGGTAATAATGGTAAGTTCTTCCTGTTTGCCGCGCAGCTTTTTAAGGTTTTTGCTCAGCTGGCGTTTCTGCTTGGCTATACGCGTTAAAAACGGAGCCAGCTCATCATAGGTTTCGTTGTCCAGCGGCTCGTCAAGGTTAACCTGGTCAAGAGGCTTAATAAGGTTAAACGTAACCCTGCGCGCCACAATGCTTGCCAAAAACGCAACCACAATTACAATGCCGCCCATTATCGGCAGCATTTGCAGCACCGATTTGTAAATGCTGTCAATAGTACGCGCAAGGCGCAGTATTTTACCGTCGTCAAGGCGTACGGCATAATAATACGTTGTTTTGTCAAGCGTATCCGAAAAACGCTCTGCTTCGCCCGCGCCAACGGCAACAGCTTCCATAATTTCCTGCCTCATGGCATGGTTTTCAAGCGTTTTTGCTTCTGCCTGATTGTCAAAAAGCACTATACCGTCTTTGTCTATAAGCGTTATACGCACATTGCTGCCGTTTTCGGCTGCAATTTTATTTAAAAAGTCATTGCCGCCGCTTTCCAGCCCCATGCTGATATAGCGTGCTTCCTGTGCAAGTTCTTTTTTTGTTTCGTTAAAATAATCCTGCGAAACAAGGAAAGTTATCAAGCCCGATGCTACAAGCACTGCCATTGCAGCCAGCGCCACCAGCGCGCGGAAAATTTTATTTTTCATGCTCCGCACCTATACGGTAGCCAACACCGCGCACGGTTTCAATAACCGTACTGGCGCTGCCGAGTTTCTGCCTGAGTGTGCGGATATGCACATCGACGGTTCTGGTTTCGCCTGCAAAATCATAGCCCCAGATATCGGTTAAAAGCTGTTCGCGGGTAAAAACCTGCCCCGGGCGTTCCATAAGCTTATGCAGAACTTCAAATTCTTTATAAGTCAGCACAACTTCTTCACCGTTTACAAAAACCATATGGCGAGCAATATCCATAGTAATCAGGCCGTTGGTAAGCTCGCTCGATTTATCTTCTTTAACATAACGGCGCAGCACCGCTTTAACACGCGATACCATTTCCATCATGCCGAAAGGTTTGGCAATATAATCGTCTGCACCGCTGTCAAGCCCGTGTACTTTGTCGAACTCCGAACCTTTGGCCGTAGCCATGATAACAGGGATGTCCGCAGTACGCTTATCACGGCGCAGGCGTTTTAATATAGCCATACCGTCCTCGCCAGGCAGCATAATATCAAGAATTATCAGCTGCGGCAATACGGTTTCCAGAGCCTTAAAAAGTTCATCGCCGCTTTCCAGCCCCAACGCCGGAAAACCTGTAGATTTTAAAGTATAAACTTCAAGTTCGCGGATATTAGGATCGTCCTCCACGCAAAATATCATGTATGCTGTCCTCCTCAAGCGTTCCGGTTATCATAAATAATACCCATTGAGAGATATTTACAGCATGATCACCGATTTTTTCAAAATATTTGGCAATCATCAGATAATCAATGGCCTGTTCGCCGCTGTCCTGAGAATTGCGGATAATCTGAATCAGCTCATGTTTGGACTGGGCAAACAATTCGTCAACCTGGTCATCATCACGTTCAACCTGCTGCGCGGTGCGGATGTCGCTTTTTACAAAAGCATCCAGAGTATTGGATACCATCTTTTTGGTAGCGGCAGCCATTTTTTTTAGAATGCTTGTGTCGTAATCCATTCTTAAATTGTCCTGGCTTAAAATTTCGGCAATATTGCCTGCCACTTCACCAATACGGCGCATATCGGTTACCATTTTTAATGCAGAAGAAATCTGGCGCAGGTCAGAAGCAACCGGCTGCTGTTTTAAGAGCAGGTTAATGCAGATGTTTTCCAGTTCCCTTTCTTTTTCTTCTGTTTTTTTGCTTAAAATAATTATGTCCCTCGATACTTCATCAGTAGGGTTATCAAGCGCATTTGCAACTTTTTCCAGAGCGTTTTCGCACAGTGTGCCCATTACGATAAGTTCCGTATTGAGCTGCTCCATCTGTGCCATAAATCTGCTTCTTACCATCAGCCGAACCTCCCTGTAATGTAATCTTCCGTCTTTTTCTCTCTCGGATTGCTGAACAGTGTTTCAGTGTCATTAAACTCAATAACCTCACCCAGAAGGAAGAAGGCTGTTTTATCGGAAATACGCACTGCCTGCTGCATATTGTGCGTTACTATAACAATAGTATAATTCTGTTTTAATTCTACTGCAAGGTCTTCAATTTTTAAAGTTGAAATCGGGTCAAGGGCAGAAGTAGGTTCGTCCATTAAAAGCACTTCTGGCTGTACGGCAAGGGCGCGTGCAATGCACAGGCGCTGCTGCTGGCCGCCGGAGAAGCCCAGCGCGCTTTTGTCAAGGCGGTCTTTTACTTCGTCCCAAATGGCTGCTTTGCGCAGAGAATCTTCAACAATGTCATCCAGTTTGCTTTTGGAATGGATGCCATGGGTTCTCGGCCCGAAAGCAATGTTATCATAAACGCTCATCGGAAACGGGTTAGGCTTCTGGAACACCATGCCCACGCGTTTGCGGAGCATGTTAACATCGTCATTCAGGTAAATATCATCGCCGTTAAGCAAAACTTTGCCTGTTACACGGCAGCCTTCAACCAAATCGTTCATACGGTTCAGGCAGCGCAGCAAGGTGGATTTGCCGCAGCCGGAAGGCCCGATGAATGCAGTGATTTCTTTTTCACGGATATGCATGTTGATATCCTTCAATGCGTGAAATTCGCTGTAATATAAATCGAGGTTTTGTATAGTAATTTTATCTTCCATCTCAGTTCCCTTTCATCAATTTACGTGCCAAATAAGAAGAAGCCGCGTTAATGGCAATTACAATTACAACAAGTATAACAGCCGTTGCATAAGCCTGTTTCATAAAAAGGCCTTCGCTGGCAAGTACGTACATATGCACCGCCAGAGTGCGGCCGGACGAAAACACGTTGTGCGGCAATGCTGCAACGGTACCGGAGGTATACATAAGCGCTGCGGTTTCGCCTACAATACGGCCAATGCCGAGAATTACGCCTGCCAGAATGCCAGGAATGGCAGAAGGCAGAACAATTGCAAATACCGTGCGCAGTTTGCCGGCGCCAAGGCCGTAGCTGCCTTCGCGGTAACTATCGGGAATTGCTTTTAACGCTTCTTCGGTAGTACGCATAATCAGCGGCAAAATCATAATTGCAACCGTGCAGGAACCTGCTAAAAGAGAGTAGCTCCATTTTAAATAGGTTACAAAGAACAGCATGCCGAACAAACCGTAAACAATGGAAGGAATACCGGACAAAGTATCTGCCGTAACCCTTACCACGCCGACAATTTTATTATCGCGGCTTGCGTATTCAACAAGGTAAATTGCTGCAAAGATGCCGAGCGGCGTGGCTATTGCCAGAGCCAGCAGCACCATGATAACGGTATCTACCAAAGCAGGGAAAAGTGAAACATTTTCCGTATTATATTCAAAAGCAAATAAATCTAAATTAATATTCGGAATACCCTGCAAAAGAATGTAACCCAACAAAAAGGCCAGCGACAGGAATGTAATTACTGCCGAAACTATTACGCATACAAGTAATGTCATGGACACAGGGTCGCGCCCGTACCTGTACAGCGTTTTGCTTAAAGAACTGCTGCTCATTGCTGTACCACCTTACCCTTCAGATACGAGAACGTTAAATTGATAATGAGAATAAATATAAAAAGCACAACCGCCGTTGCAATAAGCGCATCGCGGTGCATATCGGCTGCGTAGCCCATTTCAATAACGATATTGGTCGTCATTGTACGCACGCCTTCAAGCAAACCCTGCGGCATACGTGCCTGGTTGCCCGCAACCATAATTACTGCCATTGTTTCGCCAACAGCACGGCCAAGGCCCAGAATAATAGCCGCCATAATGCCGGATTTGGCAGCCGGCACAATCGTAAAAAATACGCTGCGTACATGCCCTGCGCCAAGTGCCAGAGCGCCTTCGTAATAGCTGTTTGGCACTGCCCTGAGTGCAGCTTCGGCAACGCTGATAAGGGTCGGCAGAATCATCATGGCCAAAAGCAGTGAAGCCGTAAGCATGCTGCTGCCGGTGCCGCCAATGTTGTCGCGGATGAAAGGAACCATTACCACCAGGCCGAAGAAGCCATAAACAACGGAAGGAATACCGGCCAGAAGTTCAACTGCCGGTTTTAAAAATCTGTAAATGCTGTCCGGGCAGAAACGAGCCATAAAAACAGCGGTTAAAATACCGATAGGCACACCGACAACAATAGCGCCCAAAGTAACATAAGCGCTGCCCAGTATCATCGGCAAAATGCCGTACAAATCGTTATTAGGCCGCCATGTTTCGCCCAGGAAAAATTCAGTTACGCCAATTTTGCCTATTGTCGGCAGGCCATTGCCGAACAAAAATACGCAAATCATTGCAACAAGGGCAATGGAAGCGCATGCCGCCAGCAAAAAGACAAGGCGCATTATTTCTTCTTTACCTGTTTTCATAAACCCTCACAATTTCCATCAATAATAATTTTCTGCATTATTATAATTAACGGTTGCCCGGTGAAAGGCAACCGTTAAAATTTGCTGTATTGTCGATATTAAAGCTGAATGTGAATTACAGTTTGTTCCATTCGGTTGCTTTACCGGTGAAGATGTCTGCAACCTGAGCTTTGGTAAGGTTATCAACCTTGTTGGCTTTGTTTACTACAACTGCAATGCCGTCGGTAGCAATAACGGTGTTTTTAACGCCTGCATCAAGTTCGCTCTGTTTCAGTTCGCGGGAAGCCATGCCGATATCGCATACGCCGTTGATTGCAGACTGAACGCCGGTGGTGGAGTCACTCTGCTGAACTTCGATGTTAACATCCGGATTCAGTTTTACATAAGCTTCTTTAAGTTTTTCCATAACAGGAGTTACGGAAGAAGAACCGGCTACAACAATTTTGCCGCTCTGTTTGCTGCCTTTGTATGCTTCAGCTTTGTCGCTGCCAATGTAACCGTTTTTGGAAACTACTTCCTGACCTTCTTTGGACATGATGAAGGAAATGAAGTCCTGAGCAACAGCGCTTACACCCTCTTTAGTTACAATGTTGAACGGACGGGCAACTTTGTAAGTACCGGATTTAATGTTTGCTGCGCTTGCTTCTGCGCCGTCAATTTTCAGTGCTTTAACGGTATCGTTTAAAGAACCGAGGGAGATATAGCCGATAGCGTCTTTGTTGCCAGCAACGGTAGTCATCATAACAGCGGTGCTGTTGGTGATGGAAGCGTCCTGAGTAGTCATATCAACTTTTTTGCCGTCGTCACCCTTCTTTTCAATGCCGAAAAGTTCGATGAATGCGCCGCGGGTGCCGCTGCCGTCTTCACGGGAGATTACAACGATTTTGCCGCCTGCTACCGGAGCTGCTTCTTCTTTTTTCTCGCCGCCGCAGCCGGTGAATACAGCTGCACTCATAACTGCCAACATAACGCCTGCAATAAGTTTTTTGTTCATTTTCATAATTACATAAGCCTCCAGATTTCTAATTTGCTTTTGATTTGCTTTATTTAATTGCTATGGTTAAATAATACTGACCAAACATTAAATCTGTTAGAGGAGAAATGTTAAATCTATGTAAAACGGCTCTGTTTTTTGGCAATTTTTTATAAAAAACATTACATTTTTATTCCGTTATATAAAAACGGCCGGTTATATTTTAACCGGCATCACAAATTTCTTAACATAAATAAATTTATATGCTAAACTGTAAACAAGTAAAGGAAACGGAGTGATAATTATGTCATCAGCAGATACTAAAGCCCATAAAACCGGCCCGGCGCGTCTTTTAACCGATGAAGACGTTTCAGCCCTGGAGGCTTTTGACGAAGGCTATGAAGCCTATTTTGGCAAAATGATTGATTATCTTGATAAATTTGTGGAACGGGGCGTAAAAGAAGGCCGCTTTACAGAGCAGCAGGCAGCGGAAGACCTGGAGCTTTCCCTGTGGTACGGCTTTGCCTACAACAATCTTGATATTTACCCTGCCTATTACCGCTCACTTGAGATAATGAAGCCCGCAGAAAAAAATGCCAAAGGCTGCGGCGCATGGTACTACCGCTATTCTATTGCGCTTACGTACTGCGGCAAACCTGCCGAAGCCATGGAATATGCCGAAAAAGCAGTAACGGAAGAACCAACATATCCGTGGGGCTGGTTACAGGCAGCAAAACTGCGTTATCACTTCGGCTCTACGGAAGGCGCATTGCAGGCCATTGAAGAAGGCTTAAAGCTTGTGCCTGACGATTACGAATTTTTAACGCTGCGTAAGGAAATCGGCCTTGGTTATACTTTGGAACAGCTTGAATACCACTGGATTGGGCCGGAACAGGACAAAAAGCTTCAAGCCGGGCTTGATAAGGACGCCGACGAAAAACAGCGCTCCATTGCCGGCATCATTAAAAACGAAGAACAATTCAACAAAATTAAAATGCTGTTTGCCCCGCAGGACTGGGAAGCCGACTCTCCCTTCTGCCATGGGCTGATAGAACTGAACAACATTAAATTCCGCGTTATGTTCCGCATGAATGAAGCGGCAATGTCCAAATTAAATTTTGACTGGCTTGCTGCACAAAAGGATATTATAGCCATGCACTATTTGCAGCGCCCCTGCGGCAGCGGCATTTGCCAGCTTGTGCTTGTTGTGTTCAACCTTGATTACAGCATTACCCTTGTTTACTACGACCCTGCCAAAGACAGGCATTACGAAATAAGCACTCCCAAAGAAGGAGCGCTTGATTCGCCGGTAATGCTGAATATGGAATTTCCGGACGAAGAAATAGACAACAGCACCTTAAATTAAATTTGTACAGTAAAAAACACGCCTTGCCAAAGCAAAGCGTGTTTTTGGTTTGCGCTGTTTATTTTATTTTTTGTTTTTGGCGTTTACAAAAAGAGATATTGAAGGCTGGCTGACGTTAAAAATATTGGCAAGAAACATTTGGCTTAAGCCTTCCTCGTGGTACAGGCGGCTAATTTCGGCGTTGCGCTCCGCGCGGGTTTTAAAATGGTTGATTTTTATTTCCTCGCCGCTTATTTCAAAGCCGTAGTCGCGCACAATCATTATTTTGCGCGTGCCGTCGTTGTTTTTTATTTTCAGTTCCCACGTGGGCATGCCGCTTTTGCTGCGCTGGCTGTACAAGCACAGTTCTATTTTGCCGTCACCGGCGATGTGTTTTATAAAGTCATTGTCTAAAGTGTTGTCAGGCATAATTACACCTCTCTTTTTAATTTACTTTTATTTCTTTGTACTTCTATTTTATTTTTAATTTACTGTATTACTCATTTACGTTTCGCCTTTGATGATACTTTTATATTTTTTACCAATATTTTTTCATTCATCTTCATTCTTTTGACTGAACAAAAGAACGAAGCAAGAAAACTCCTGCGGCCAACAAAAATTTTCGGATTTTATTGCTAACGCAAAAAATCCGAACGCTCCCTCAGCAACCAATAAAAATTTCCACGGAACTCGCTGCGCTCAAACACCGGAAAATTTTTATTGCTTTTCAGTAAATCCCGCTAAATTTTTAATGCCGCCTTGTTCCTGTGTCGAACTTTTCTACTATTTATTATAAAAAGGCGTACAATGTATGTTATTACATCATATAAAAACTACGAAAACATTGCTTATTTTTGAACATAACTGCCAATGTACGAATTTGAGCGGAGCCGCGACATTCAAAAAATAGGCGAAGTTTTTAATTAAAGGCACTTGCAGCGTTTGGCGAGGACTGTTTGAGCTTGCGCAGCAAGCGAGTTCCGCAGGTGCTGCAAGTGCCCGCTTATTTGATACATTTGCCGTTTATTTTTTGTAGGAGCGAAGGCTTTTTGGTTACTTTTTAGCCAATAAAAAGTAACATGAATGAGAAAGTAAATTCTAAAAAGCAATAACGTATTTGCAAAGACACAAAACAAAAATTTAATTTTTTAAAAACAAAAACTATAACTTAATATTAAAACTTGTTTAAAACAAAAGGGAGCAAACGCTCCCTTTTGTTTTTTACTGCACCCTACAACCCTTTAAAACGTGTACGTTGCCTGTACGTTAAAGGTTGCCCCTTCACGTTCTCCGGCATAGCCGCGCATGTTAAGGTCAAAACTCCACGGGCTGTCCGGCGTGGGCTGGTAATTAAAGCCTATTTCTGCCATACAGCTGCTGCCCTGCAAGCTCTGCGTGGGCGCGTTCATGCCTGCCGCACGCATTTCGGCATCGCCGTTAAATTCGTATTCATAAGCTAAGCCGTAATAGGTGCTGAATTTATTTTCCTTATTAGTTGTAAGCCTTGCGCCTACGCGCAGACGGTCGCTGTTAATGCCGTCAAATTCAAATTCATCGCCTGCTACATTAAAGCTGTCGCCTTCGGTATAGGTGTGGAAGAATTTACCGTATACATCTAAGTCGCTGCTTTCCGTAAGCGGTATAATTTGCCCTATGCCGATATGCGCTCCATAATATTCGCTTTCACTGCTGTAACCGTATTTGTTTTCACCATCGCTTAAAGCGTTATCCATGTCGGATTTTAACATACCGGCACGGAGCGAACCTTCCGTATAAACGCCGTGGGCATTTTCGTACCTTGCGGCAATACCGCCGCCGTTATATACAAGGCTGCCGTCGCCGCGGAAGAATTCGTTGTTAAAGCTGTTAAAAGTACGGTAATTGCCGCTGCCGTTTTCGTAAAATAAGCCCCAGCTAAAGTCGCCGCCGTGGTGTTCGTTTTCTGCACCAACGCCAACAATGGTGCTCCAGCCGTTAATTTTAAGGTCGCTGTTTACATCGTATTTGCTGCGGTTGCCCTGTACGGCGGCAAAGGTTTTAACGCCGTATTTGCCGTCGCGGCTTAAAACATCAAGGCTGTCGGCAATTAAATCCGTGCCCTGGTTTACAAAGGCTGCGGCAACGGCGCGGTTGCTGGCTACCAAATCAGTTTGCGGATTGCGCTCAACACCTGTTACAACTGCGCTTAAAGCTGCTGTATCAAAGCTTGTCTCATACTTTACTTCTCCGTCTATTATATTTTTAGAAATCACATCCACATTATCTTCATACAAAAATTTACTATTAACTACTTTAGCGACACCTACATAACTTTCTATGTTACCCCCATTAACAGAAGATAATTTTTTTAATTCATTTTTATTATTTTCATTATTTTCACTATCAAACTGTGCAAAAATTAAATATGCCTTATCCCCAATTTTTAAATCTGTATCACTTAAGTTTCCTAATTCCACAGCACCTATATTACTTATATCAGCAGTTAAAATACCCCCATTTCCATAACTTGTCATCCATTTGTCACCTGTATTATAAACATTATTAAAAACAGGTTCTGTATTCCAATTAACTGTTTCAAAAAGTATAGTATTAAAATTATGTATACCTGTTATAGATGAATTAAAGTCATTTACTTTCAATACATTATTTTCATGTATTCCGGTATTAGCATTATTATCTTCATACCACCCATATAAATGTGAACCTATAGCACTGTTTCCATTAAGTTTAATTGTATTATTGCTGGCATTTTTACTATACCCACCTATAATTCCAGTATCTTCTGTACCAACAATATAACTATTATTTTCAATTATTATAGTATTTCCATTCGCTTGCCCTAAATCATCTCTACCAGCAGTTATAGGTGCAACTACCATACTATTATAAATATTTATAATATTATAATCAGCACTGGTTTTTCCTTCAAAATGCTCACTTACTTCTGATACAAAACCACCATAAATTCCAATTTTTTCATTACTTCCATCGGCTCTTATGTCACTATTTTTTATTTCAACATAATTATTATTTGCTTTAATTTCTCCTGTAAATGATTTATTTCCATTAACTTCTACAACAGCTCCATATATACCCATGGGATAATAGTTATCTTCTATAGTAAGATAACTATTATTTATATTAACCCTATTAAAAGAATTATTCCACTTTACACCGCTAACTACTTTTTCATCGTCGGACGCTAAAGTGCCACCACTTACCAAAGCAATATTTTCATACTTATCCATATTGCGGTCAAATTCACCTAATGAGTCTATATTAATAGTATTTCCAACAATTTCTACTTCCGGTACACAAATATCTTGTAAAGTTACCATACTACCAAATACATTTTCAACATTGCCACCTTCTTTAATATTAACGGTATTATGCGTTGTATTTATTTTATTGACAATATTCTTCATATCTTCATCATATCTATAAGATGCACCTGCAACAGCATCCCCTCTTTCATCACTTTTTGAATTTATAAGCGTTACAGTATTAAAACTATTATCACTGCCATTAGCTCCGCCAAAAACATCAGATACTTTACTATTTTTAATTATCAAATTATTTTTATTGTTTTCATCCCCAAAAATGCTTCCCGTAATTGTTCCATAGATTTTACTTTCCTCTACTACTTTTTCCACACTCGTAAAGTTTACAGCCGTACTAACTCCACTAATTGTTAATTTTTCACCATTAGCAGGTTGATATGTACCACTTTCATTACCTGCAATTATAACTTCTTCAAAATTTGTATTTTTATCAATATCATCTTCGCTAATATTTTCTGTCAAAGTATATGCATACAAACTATTACTCCACATCATGGATCCAAGTAATACACTTAAAATTATTCTTTTACTATCTTGCTTCTTCATAACACAACTTCCCTTCCGCATTTATATTTATCATAAATGCCTTTTTGTTAGTGCTGATATTATACCACATTTTTACCCCCCCGCAAGACATTTTGGTTAGCGTGTGTCTTACTTTTACTGGTCTTGGTGAAACTTTATCCCTACCGGCAGTGTCCGTTGGCTGCGCAGTTTAGCGGCAACCCGCATGTTTGCGGCAGCGTGTTAAGCAGTTTGCGTCTTTTTTGCAAAAATGTAAATTTTTTCTTAACAAGGGCTTGACAAAGTCCGTTCTCTTTCGTATAATCATTTTCACGTCGCTTTTGCGTGGCCACGGTTAAGCGTACAAAAAATTTTATTACAGGAGGCTTTTAATGATGAAAGCAAGTGAACACTTTATTAACAACCCCCTGCCCAACGTGGCAACCAAAACCGATTATGAGGCGCAGGCTGCCTTAACACAGCAATTAGTTACCGCAGCGCAAAACGGCGATAAAGCCGCGTTGGAAAAGCTGTGCATTTTTTATGAGCCGCTTTTCCGCCGCGAGATGAAACGCGAGATTTTTTATAAAGGCTTAGGCTATGAGGAAGGCTTGAGCTTAGCACGTTTAAAATTTATAGAGTTAGTGTTAAACTACAACGGTGCAGATTTTACGCACTTTGCCGGTTATGTTAGATGCAGAATTCATTACGCTTTATATGATGCAATGCGCAAAATTTGGAAGGAAGAAGAAAACACCGCCCCCTTGCCCGCCGGTGACGATGCAGATTTGCCGGCGCTTGCAGATAACATTATTGAGCGCGAGGAACTTGCCATTTTGCTGAAACTCGCGCTTAAAAAACTTACAGAAAAACAAAGAAACACCATTAAAGCCCTGTACTTTGATGGTTACAGCGGCAAGGAGCTTGCCGCCCACTTAAAAATAACGCCTGCCATGGTAACAAAGCACCATAAGCAGGCGTTAAAAAATTTACGAAGTAATATTGCGTAAAAAAAGAGAGTAATGCACTTTGCTGTGCATTACTCTCTTTTTTATTTTTTCTTTTTGCCAAGGTAAGCGGCTTTGATTTCAGGATTTTCCAAAAGTTCGGCGCCGGTGCCGCTCATGGTAATTTTACCTGTTTCAAGCACGTAGGCACGGTGGGCAACTTTCAGCGCCATATTGGCGTTCTGTTCAATCAAAAGTATCGTCATGCCTTTGGAATTGATGTACTGAATAATATTGAAAATATCTTTAATAATCAGAGGCGCAAGGCCCAGCGAAGGTTCGTCCATCATCAAAAGTTCCGGACGCGACAACAGCGCCCTGCCAACCGCCAGCATCTGCTGCTCACCGCCGGAAAGCGTACCGGCCATCTGCCAGCTGCGCTCCTGCAAACGCGGGAACATTTCATATACCCAGTCGATATCCTTTTGAATACCTTCTTTATCGCTGCGCATGTATGCGCCTATCTGCAAATTCTCCAGCACTGTAAGGTTAGGGAATATGCGGCGCCCCTCCGGCACCAGCGTTAAACCTTTTTTTACAATCTGCTGTGAATTAAGCCCCGTAATATTATCGCCGTTATAAGCTATCTGCCCGCTTTTAGGCTTTACAAGGCCGACAATGCTGCGCAGCAGCGTGCTTTTGCCTGCACCGTTGGCACCGATAAGGGTAACAATCTGCCCTTTGGGCACTTCAAGCGAAATTCCCTTTAAGGCTTCAATGCCTCCGTAGGATACGACAAGATTTTCTACTTTAAGCATCTTCATCCACCCCCAGGTAAGCATCAATAACCCTTTGATTATTTTGAATTTCTTCAGGCGTGCCTTCGGCAATGGTCATGCCGAATTCCAGCACATAAATGCGGTCGGAAATTTCCATAACCAAATCCATATGATGTTCAATCATAAATACCGTTAAATTGTATTCTTTATGAATCTGGCGGATAAATTCCGTAAGTTCTTCCGTTTCCTTCGGGTTCATACCGGCCGCAGGCTCATCAAGCAGTAACAGGCGCGGCTTGGTTGCCAGTGCGCGCACAATTTCCAGACGGCGCTGCTGGCCGTAAGGCAGGCTCGAAGCTTTTTCGTTGCGCAAATCCCACAAGCCTACTTCCTGCAAAAGCTTTTCGGTATTGCGGTGCATTTGTTTGGCTTCTTTCATGTACCACGGCAGATGCAGTGTTGCCGAAAGAAAATCCGATTTTAAATGCAGATGGTTTGCAATCAGAACATTTTCATAAACCGTTAAATCTTTAAAAAGCCTTATATTCTGGAAAGTACGGGCAATGCCAAGTTTGGCAATTTCACTCGGGCGCTGACCGGTAATATCAATATCCTGCCCCTGCGCATCGGTGTAAATAACTTTGCCTTCGGTCGGCGTATAAACACCGGTAATCATGTTAAAGGCCGTTGTTTTGCCGGCACCGTTAGGGCCAATCAAAGCAATAATTTCATGGTCATTAATTTCTATGTTCAGTTTATAAACAGCGGTTACGCCGCCGAACTGCATGGTAATATCATTGGTTTTTAAAATCATTGCGCAGCCCCTTTCCGCTTAATAAAGCCAAGAGGATTTTTTACAAAATTAATGGCCTTCTGCCAGGAAAATTCCCGCGTGCCCATAATGCCGTGACGCCAGAACAGTACGCATACCATTAAGAGTACGGAGAAGATAACCATACGGAAGCCCGGGCGGAACAGCGGAATATCCATGCCGAACAGCATCAGCGGTTCATCGAAGAAACGCAGGTATTCCAGCCCTGCCGTTACGATAATGGCGCCAATTGCGCTGCCGGTAATGCTGCCCATGCCGCCAAGCACGATAATCAGCAGGAAGTTATAAGTAAGCGTAAAGAGGAAGTTTTTCGGGTCAACCGTGCCTAAAAGCGCACCGTACAAACCGCCGCCAATACCTGCAAAAAACGCGCTTACCATAAAGGCAAGGTTTTTATGCCAGAACAAATTAATGCCCATTGCTTCGGCAGCAATTTCGTCTTCACGGATGGCTTTAAAAGCCCTGCCATAAGAGGAATTAACCAAAAGCGTAATAAATACAAAGCTGATAAGCGTTACAAGGAAGATATAGCGCACGTCGTTCAGCGGCGGAATATCCTTAATACCCAGAGCGCCGTTGGTAATGCTCTGCGCGTTGGTAATCCAGATACGTATTATTTCAGAAAAGCCGAGCGTTGTTACTGCAAGGTAGTCGCCGCGCAAACGCAGCACCGGCGTACCAATCATAAACGCAAACAGCGCGGCAAGCACGCCGCCCAAAAGCAGCGCTGCCCACAACGGCAGTTCTATATCCGCAATAAGCGGGTTCATAGGCACAGCATAAAAAACATTTTCCCTGTATTCAACAGGAACTGTAAAAATACCTACGGTATAAGCGCCGATAGCCATAAAACCTGCCTGCCCCAACGAAAACTGCCCTACAAAGCCGTTGGTTAAGTTCATGGAAAGGCCGATAATGGCATATACAAGGCACAAATTAACTATTCTGCGGATATAAGAGTCCATTTCCTCCTGAACGAAAAACGCAAGCCCGAAAAGGACAATTATGCCGGCTATGGTTAACAAAGCATCTCTTTTTCTCGTCATAATTACACCTTCTCCGTTGTTTTTTCGCCCAAAAGGCCAGTAGGTTTATAAAACAGAATAACAATAAGCACAATAAAAGCAAAGGCATCGCGGTAGCCGCTTAAATCCGGGAAGAAAGCAACAATTAAAATTTCGCCAAGGCCCAGAATAAAGCCGCCCAACACCGCGCCCTTAATATTGCCTATGCCGCCGATAACGGCCGCAATAAAGCATTTCAGGCCGGGCATAACGCCCATCATCGGCGTAATGCCGGGATAGCGGATGCCGTACATGATAGCGCCGATTGCTGCCAGCGCCGAACCTATAATAAAGGTAACGGAAATAACATTATCAATATTAATGCCCATTACTCTGGCAATTTCGTAATCTTTGGAAACCGCACGCATGGCCATGCCTGTTTTGGTATGGTTTACAATGTGCAGCAGCACTACAAGGCTGATAATAGTTACAACAGGAATTACAAGGCAGATTGCCTGAATTTCTATGCCGCCGACACTGATATTCTGCGACAGAAGCGGCACATCCGGAAAACGCATCGGGCGTCCGCTGAAAAGATAGTTGGCAAGGTTTTCCAGCAAAAACGATGCGCCGATAGCGGAAATTAAAATAGAATTTTTAGGCGCTTCACGGAGCGGGCGGTAAGCACTGCGCTCTATTAACACACCAAGCAGCGCCGTCATAATAATTGTTATGATAAAAGTAAAATACCACGGAATATGAAAAGCCGTAATTCCGAAAAAAGCAAAATAACATGCCATCATTACAATGTCGCCATGGGCAAAGTTAATCATCAGCAAAATGCCGTATACCATTGTATAGCCTATTGCTATCAATGCGTACAGGCTGCCGAGCGATATTCCGTTAACCATGTGCTGCGCAAAGCTCAGCGCCGACATGTTGGCAATAGCGTCAAAAAACTCCATAAGGGCACCTCATAACCAAAAAACTGCTCCCTTCCCTCAAAGGAAGGGAGCACCTTTTACTTAAATTTTAAATCACTTAGCTTCTACGTAATCTTTAAAGGTAAATTTGCCGTCTTTAACGGTTTTAATAACAACGCCTTTAATCGGGTCGCCGTTTTCATCAAGCGTGGTCATGCCGGTTACACATTCAAGGTCTTTGGTTGCGGCAATCGCATCGCGGATTTTAACGGTATCGGTTGCAGTACCTGCTTTTTCAATGCCGCTTACGGCAATCAGGTAAGCATCATAAGCCATTGCGGTTAAAGCGGAAGGTTCGCCGTTGTATTCTTTAGTGTAAGCATCAAGGAATTTCTTAGCTTCTTCGGTGCTTGCTTTTTCGCGGTCAAACGCGGTGGAAAGTGCTACGCCTTCAACATCTTTGCCGCCTACATCAATAAATTCCTGGGTTTCCCAGGTATCGCCGCCCATGAACTGTGCGTCAATGCCAAGCTGGCGTGCCTGTTTAACCAAAAGTGCAGATTCGGTGAAGTTGCCGGGAGCAAATACTGCGTCCGGGTTCAGAGCTTTAATGTTGGTTAAAATAGCGGTAAAGTCTTTATCGCCGGTCTGATAGTTGGCAACATCAACAATGCTGTTTTCGTCGCCGGTCAGTTTAACAAACTCTTCGCGGAAGAATTTTGCAAGGCCTACAGAGTAGTCATTGGAAACTTCCTGTACAATGGCAACTTTCTTAAAGCCGTTCTGATGTGCATATTCTGCCATTACCTTGCCCTGGAACGGGTCGATAAAGCATGCACGGAAGTAATAATCGTTGTTTGCGGTTACCTGCGGGTTGGTGCAGCTTGTACCAACAGCAGGAACTTTGTTTTCTTTAACTATATTGCCGGCAGCCATAGAAAGGGAAGAACCGTAAGAACCAACCAGCACGCTTACTTTATCCTTTTCAATAAGGCGTGCCGCAACGGATGCAGCTTCTGCTTTATCGGATTTGTTGTCGGCTACTACCAGTTCAACTTTTTTGCCCAAAACTTCGGGATGCAGTTGATTTGCAAGTTTAATGCCGCGCAGTTCCAGTTCGCCGCCGGCGGCATTATCGCCTGTCAGCGGTAAAAATACGCCAACCTTTACTACATTCTGGTCGGCAGCTTTTTCTTCGCCGCCGCAGCCGGTAAACAGGCCCATAGCCAAAGCCGAAACAGCCATAACGGATAATAATTTCTTGAATTTCACTTTGCATCTACCCCTTCTTTACTGCTTTTACAGTTTTGTAACTAACTTGTGTAAAATTATAACACCAAAGTGCACTTGTGACAAGATTGTAAAGTTGCCGTAAATTTTAACAGTATTTTGTTTTTGTTTTAACATTTTTTGTAAATTTGTTGCGGCATAGCTGTGGATATTTTCTAATTTCTTTTATTTTTGTTTGTATAAGATGTACTTTAAAGAAAAGTCCTTTGGGACACGTCCACTGTTAAAAGACATGTTTTGAAAGAATTTTCTAAAAAATTTTTATGTATACACGAATACAATGCCATTTAAGTATAATTTTTTACAGTTTCGGGTAAAAACATAACTATATATGTTATACTTTAAGAAAAGCAGCAGCAAAAATAGCACTAATGTGTCCAAATTATCGAAAGAACGCACTGCCGGAAAACCGGAAAAAAACTAATGCAAAGGATGCAGAAACCATGAAAGTAATTGATTTAACGCATACAATTACAGAAAAAATGCCTGTTTTTCCCGGCACGGAACAGCCCAAATTAACAACTGTTAATAATTACGCAGAAAACGGTTTTAAAGAAACGCTTTTGCAAATTACCACGCATACAGGCACCCATATCGACCCGCCCGCGCATGTTTACAGCGGCAAAGCAACTCTTGACAGCCTGCCGCCGGAACAATTTATCGGCAAAGCACTGGTAATAGATTGCCGCAGCATAAAACCCGGCGGCCACATTACCTTGCAGCATATAACGGCTTACGGCGCTAAAGCAAAAGCCGCAGATTTTTTGCTGTTCAACCTTGGCTGGGATAAATATTGGGGCACTGAAACCTATTTGGGACAGTATCCCTCCCTGAATGATGAGGCAATTAACTTTATTTTGGAAGGCAGTTACAAAGGCATTGGCTTTGATGTAATGGGCATTGACACTATTGATGACGAAAATTTAACTCTGCATAAAAAATTGTTTAAAAACAAACAGATTGTAAATATTGAAAACCTTAAAAATTTAGATTTATGCGGCAGCGGTTTATTTTGGTTTAGCTGTTTTCCTCTGAAAATAGCAAACAGCGACGGTTCGCCTGTCCGCGCCGTCGCCTGGTTTGAAGAATAAAATTTTAATTATATATATTTGCAGGGTATTAATTGCATAAACAAGAGTGATAAGCGCAAACTGACAAATCAGTTTGCGCTTTTAATTTTATTGCAGTGAATTAGCGTAATTTACCGCGCTGACGGCATTGGGCGCATAACAATCCGCTCCGATGCTGTCGGCATAATCCTGCGTAAGCACTGCTCCGCCAACAATAATTTTAAAATCGCCTGCCGCGCGCAGCGCTTTAATGGTTTCTTCCATAGCACCGACTGTTGTCGTCATCAGCGCTGAAAGGCCAACCACGCTTACTTTATTCTGCACCGCAGTTTCTGCAATTTTTTCAGGCGGCACGTCCTTGCCAAGGTCAATAACCTGATAGCCGTAGTTTTCAAACAGTACTTTAACAATATTTTTGCCAATGTCGTGAATATCGCCTTTAACGGTGGCCAGAATTACTTTTATGCCGTTGCTCTGGCTGCCGCCTTCTGCTGCCATTTTATCACGGATAACGTTAAAGGCCGCTTTGGCTGCTTCCGCACTCATTAAAAGCTGCGGCAAAAAGATTCTGCGTTCTTCAAAACCTTTACCAACATAATCAAGCGCAGGTATCATTTCGGCATTAATAATATCAAGCGGCTGCTTTTGGGCAAGCTGTACCTTAACCGCTTTTTCGCTCTGTTCACGCAGGCCTTTAACAATAGCTTCATACAATGTATATTCCGCAGACTGCACCGGCTGCTGCTTTGCCTGGGCTGCACTGGCAAACATGGCAACATATTCCTTGCAGCCTTCGTCTAAACCGCTGAGCGCGCCAAAAGCATAGTAAGCGTTCATCATGGCTTCGCTTTGCGGATTGATAATGGCACAGCTTAACCCTGCCTGCATTGCCAGTACAAAAAATGCGCTGTTTACGGCATCACGCGCCGGCAGGCCAAAGGAAATATTAGATACGCCCATAACGGTTTTTATGCCGCGTTTTTTCAATTCACTCAGCACCTGCAAATCAATATTGGCATTATCGCTGCCGGTGCTAATCGTAAGCGCCAGCGGGTCTACAATAATATTGCGCTTTTCAATGCCATATTCCGCCGCACGCGCAATAATTTTTTCGGCAATGGCAATACGCCCTTCCGCAGTCTGCGGTATGCCGCTGTCGTCCAGAGTCAGCGCAACAACTGCAGCGCCGTATTTTTTTACAAGCGGCAAAACTTTTTCAAGGCTTTCTTCTTTGCCGCACACGGAATTCAGCAGCGGTTTGCCGTTATAAAGGCGCAGGCTGCGCGCCATGGCTTCATAGTTGGATGTATCAATCTGCAACGGCACGCTGGTTATTGCCTGCAATCGCTGTACTGCTTCTGCACTTACAGCTGCTTCGTCAATTCCGGGCACGCCCACGTTAACATCCAATATTCCGGCGCCGCGGTCAATCTGTTCCAGCCCCAGGCGGCAAATATAATCATAATCGCCGTTTAAAATGGCCTGTTTTAAGCGTGGTTTGCCTGTTGGGTTAATGCGCTCGCCAATTATTACCGGCTTTTGCCCGATAACAACGGCGCTGCCGTAAGCGGCAACCGCCGTTAAATCGCAGCTGCGCTGCCGGGGAACTACATTACGGCATTTATTTACCAGTGCAGCGATATGAGCAGGCGTTGTGCCGCAGCAGCCGCCCATGATTGCAAGGCAGCCGTCCTGTGCCATTTCGTACATCAGCTGCGCAAATTCTTCCGCATCAACGTCAAAAACGGTTTTGCCGTTTACTTCTTTAGGCAGCCCGGCGTTGGGGTTCAGCACAGCAGGCAGCGGCGTTGCCGCAAGCAGCTGCGGCAAAAGTTTCTGCATCTGTGCAGGGCCGAGCCCGCAATTAAAGCCGACAGCGTCAGCACCAAGTCCCTCCAGCATAACAGCCGCCGCTGTAATATCGCCGCCGGTTAAAAGCTTGCCGCCTTCGTCGAGCGTCATTGTTGCAATTACCGGCAGGCTGCTGTTTTCTTTTGCTGCCAAAAGTGCTGCCTTCAGCTCGTAGGTATCGCTCATGGTTTCAATTAAAATTAAATCAGCCCCGGCTTTTACGCCTGCCTGTACAATTTCCGCATAAATGCTTACTGCTTCTTCAAACGGCAAATCGCCGTAAGGCGCAAGCAGTTTGCCGGTTGGCCCCATATCAAGCGCTACAAAGCTGCCCGGCTTTTTGGCGCAGGCTTTTTTGGCTATTGCTACTGCCTGCTCAATTACATCTGCAGTTTTAATTTCCGTACCCGCAAATTTAAGGCGGTTTGCGCCAAAAGTATTTGTTTTTATAATATCCGCACCGGCGTTTAAATAAGCGGTGTGGATTTTTTCAACTTCACCGGCATGGCTGAAGTTCCACAGTTCCGGCAGCTCGCCCGGTTTAAGCCCGGCAGCCTGAAGCATGGTACCCATGGCGCCGTCAAAAAATAAAGTTTTTTTGCCAAGTAAATCTTTAAAAAGCATATTGTTCCTCACAGTTTTTTATATATACAATTTGCATTGTTTTCGCAATTTTTGCAGTTTGAAGCTTTATTTTCACATTCATTGGTAATGCCGATAATTGCCGTTACCGATTTTACCGGAGCCAGCATGCCGCCTGCCGTCACTGTCAGCCCAATGCGTTTTTGCGCATCAAGCATTTTTAAAAGACGAGGCTGGTCAGTCAGCGCCCAATCAGCATAACCGGGCGAAAAACGCGGTTTAAAATGCAGCCTGCCGTATTCTGCGCTTATTTTTGCTTCCGTTTCGTCGCAGTAAGTTTCAATAAGCGCCGTACACACGGCCTGCCCGGCAGCGCCTTCGGCTATATTGGCCACAGCCATACGGCGCAGCATTATATCTGCTTTGGCACCAAGTGTCGCTGCCAAAAGTACGGCCCTGGTGCAGCCTTTAATATGCGCGGCAAGTTTGGCGCTTTTAAAATACTCTCCGCCAAGCAGTACGCCGCCTTCATCAACATTACAGTCCAATACACGGTACACGCTCCGCGCCTGCACCTCGTTGCGCAGTTTTAAATAGGCAGTATCGGCAAGAACGGCCGCTTCCCTGTCATCTTTGCGCGCGCCCATGTAGCGTACGGCTTCGTCCCTGTCATATCTCATTTAATTATCTCCGACAGGTTTTTCATAATGCCGCCGATAACCTCCGGCTTGTTCATGGTATAAACGTGAATGTTCTTGAACCCGTTGGCTATGAGGTCAATAATCTGCCCCAGAGCATAAGCAATACCTGCCTGCATTAACGCCTGCGGGTCATCGGCAAAACGCTCGACGATAGCACGGTAATGCGGCGGCAGTTTGGTGCCGCTCAACTCGCAGATGCGGTTAATCTGCTTGGCGTTTGTTACAGGCATAATACCGGCAACCACCGGCACATCAATGCCGTTGCGCAAAAGCCTGTACATATAATTGTACATAATATTGTTGTCAAAGCACATCTGCGCTACCAAAAACTCGCAGCCTGCATCAATTTTCTTTTTGGTATTTTCTATATCTTTATCAAGCGAACCGGCTTCCGGGTGCCCTTCCGGATAACATGCGCCGCCAATGCAAAAATCGCCGGACTCGGAAATTTTACGCATTAAATCACTGGCATGCATAAATTCGCGAGGTTTGTTGGTAACGGCGTCTCCACGCAGTGCCAGCACGTTTTGGATGCCGTTATCACGGAATTTGCCAAGCATACCTTCAATGCCGTCGCCGGTTGCATCAATGCAGGTTAAATGCGCCAGCGCGGGAATATTATGTTCTTCCACGGCTTTGGCGATAGCTACCGTCTGGCCGGCAGAAGTACCGCCTGCACCGTAAGTAACGCTCATAAAATGCGGTTTTATTTCCGCAATTTTATCAACTATTTTTAAAGCGTTTTGCAGTTCCGACCCGGCCTTGGGCGGAAAAAGCTCGCAGGAAATACACGGTTTATCATCTTTTAAAAGTTCTGTTATTTTCATACTCGTCCCCCTCATTTTTCAGCGTAATATTTATTTTACTACATTTATATGTTTTTTTCTATATCGGTGTAAATTTATTTAGTAAAAGCGCAGCCGCCATAAAAGTAAAATTTTTAAATTAGTGCTCGACATAGGTTCACTAATTTCGCTCCTTATTCAGTCGCGAAATTTGCGTAGCTTCGCTGGCACAATTATTGCCTTCGCTAAAGCTCGGCACTAATTGGCGACTCCGCTAAAAAAAGCACCCCATACTTTTGTATGAGGTGCTTTTAATTTGCTGTTCGGTTCTGTTATCTGCGTTCGCGGATACGAGCTGCTTTACCGGTGAGGTTACGCAGATAGTAAAGTTTTGCACGGCGTACAATACCGCGGCGTGCTACTTCGATTTTTTCGATTCTGGGGCTGTGCAGAGGGAAAGTTCTTTCTACGCCAACGCCATAGGATACACGGCGTACAGTAAAGGTTTCGCGTACACCGCCGCCGCTGCGGGCAATTACAACGCCTTCAAACATCTGAACGCGTTCACGGCTGCCTTCAACTACCTTTACATAAACTTTTACAGTGTCGCCTGCACGAAAATCAGGGATGTCGGAACGAAGCTGTTCTTGTTCCAAAACTTCAATAATGTTCATAATATCCTCCTCAATCATAGACGTTCATGTGCGAACACTTCACAGCGGACCGTCCGTTTTACACAAATGCTATTATATCATAGCCTGCTTTAAGTTGCAAACATTTTTACAATTTATTTTTCCCACCATGCTTCGCCTGCCAGCCTGTCCAAAATAATTGCAACAGCGCTGCGCACACACAGGTGGTTATAGTTGCTCGGGCCGTAAACCGGCTCCAGAATGTAATCAAATGCCGCCATGGTTTCTTTTTCCATGCCAAAGCCCGTTCCAAAAAGTACCAGCACTGGCCTGTCACCTTCATGAAGCATCTGCCGTGCGGCTTTATAGGTAATGGTATTGGGGTAAATGCGGGCATCCGTGGTAATGGTTACAGGCTCTTTGCCGGTAAGCTTTTTAATTTCCGCAACGGCGGACGCAATATCCGGCAGGTACTGCACTCTGTCAAGCGCTTCGCTGCGGTCCGGATTATACACACGCCCAAAGCCGTGCTGCCAGTAACCTGTTATTTTTTTTATTATTTCTTCCTGCACCTTCAGCGGATGGATTAAAAAATATTTTTTTACATCATAAGTGCGTGCTGTACGGGCAATGTCATGAATATCAAAATTTGTAACGGCAGTGGCGATAACCTTCATGTGCTTGTTATAAATCGGGTAATGAACAAGCCCTAAATATAAATCAGCCATTATCTTCACCAGCCAGTTCCGCTTTAATTTCCGCCATTAATTTGGCATCGGTTTTGTCAAATTTTTCCGGCAGCAAATCGGGCCTGTGCAGATACGTTGCTTTAAGCGACTGTTTGCGCCGCCATTTGGCAATCAGCGCATGGTTGCCGCCGCGCAGAACCTCAGGCACAACCAGCCCTTCAAATTCAACGGGACGTGTATACTGCGGATATTCCAAAAGCCCGGTTGAGAACGAATCTTCCTCGGCACTGGCCATTTTGCCAAGTACCCCGGGAATAAACCTTGCCACGGCGTCAAGCACCATTAAAGCCGGCAGCTCGCCGCCCGTCACTACATAATCGCCGACGGAAAGCTTCTCGTCCACCCAGTTAAAAATGCGCTCGTCAAAGCCTTCATAATGGCCGCACACAAAAATCAGATCCTGACCGGCATGGGCGTAATCTTCAACAATGCTCTGCTTCAGCGTTCTGCCGCCCGGGCACAGAGCAATTACGCGCGCGTCCGGCAGTTCTTCCTTCGCTTTGCGGATAGCGGCTACAAAAGGTTCCGGCTTGAGCACCATGCCGGCGCCGCCGCCAAAGGGCGAATCGTCAACCGTGCGGTGCTTATTATGCGTAAAATCGCGCGGGTTTACGCAGCTGACGCTTAAAAGCCCGGCAGACATGCCGCGCCCTACAATGCTGTAACTGCAAACCTGTTCTATCAGTTCCGGGAAAAGGGTTACAAATAAAAATTTCATTTTTCATCAACCCATTCGGGAAGTTCTACTGTAATACGGCGCTCGTCGAGGTTAATTTCCTTAACGTGCTTTTTCAGCGCCGGTATCAAAAGCTCTTTGCCGTCCGTGCCTGTAACGACATAAACATCGTTGCTGCCGGTGCTGATAACGTCCTTCAGCACGCCGACAGCGTTTCCGCTTTCGTCAGCTACATTGCAGCCCAACAGGTCAGCCACATAAAATTCGCCTTCTTCAAGTTCCGGCAAATCCTCCGTGTTAATATACACCTTCTGGCCGCGCAGCATTTCGGCTTCGTTCATATTATTAACCTCACGGCACTTTATAAGCGCCATTCTTTTATGAAAACGGGCATTTGTCAAATGCAGCGTGCGCCCATCCTCCAAAAGCAGATAATCCAATTCAAGAAACTGTTCCGGATGCTCCGTTTGAGGCAATATACGAATATCGCCCCGCACACCGTGCGGAGCGACGATTGTTCCAATACAAACCTGTTTATCCATTAGTCGCGGAAGGCAATGATTTTGCCGTCTTCGGTAAGGATTTCCGCTCTTGCAAGAGCGTCAAGGTCAGTACCTATTCCTATTTCAACGGTACGTTCCAAAGTACCATGGCCTATTTCTGCGCCGATTTCCAATGCTTCAGCACGTTTCAGTCTTGCTTCGGCTTCAGCCTTGGCTGCCTGGCGTTTGCTTCTTTCTGCATCAATCTGGCTGCGCAGCGCCGGCAGCACGCTTAAATCACCGGCGGCCTGTGCAAGGGCCTTTTTAGCCTGGAATTCAAAATGTTCAAGTTCCAGATCCATCTTTTTTATAGTATCTTGGACATCGCCAATAATTTTCATTTTTAAATCTTCGGTTACTTTTGCTTTAACAGCAACAGGTACCCTGACAAACATTTTATCCATTATCAGCCCATCCTTTAGACGATCTCTACAATCACTTTTACATTCTCGCGGGTAGCTACTGCTTTCATAACAGTGCGGATTGCCTTGGCAATGCGGCCCTGTTTGCCAATAACCTTGCCCATATCTTCAGGAGCAACATGGAGGCGGAGAACCGTGGTTGTACCTGTGGTTTCCTCCTCCACTACTACTGCAGACGGATTGCTGACCAAAGACTTGGCCATAACTTCTACCAATTCTTTCATGTCAATCACGCCTCATTTCATTTTGCTTTAGATTCAGCATATTTTTTCATGATACCGCCTTTGCTGAAAAGGTTTTTAACAGTATCAGTCGGCTGTGCGCCTTTAGCCATCCAGGAGAGAGCTTTTTCCTCATCAATTTTAACGGTAGCCGGTTCAGTGGTGGAATCGTAGTAACCGATGCTTTCAATGATACGGCCGTCACGCGGAGAACGGGAATCTGCAACTACAACACGGTAGAAAGGAGCTTTTTTAGCGCCCATGCGTTTTAAACGGATTTTAACTGCCATTTTATTTTCACCTCCTCCAATTGGATTTTATAATTTATTAGTGCATAAAAGGAAGCTTGAAGCCGCCTTTTGAAGCAAACTTTGCCATACCGCGCATCTGTTTCATCATCTTTTTGCTTTCTTCAAACTTTTTCAGCAAACGGTTAACATCCTGCACGCGCGTGCCGCTGCCTGCGGCTATGCGTTTGCGCCTGCTGCCGTTGATGATTTCGGGATTACGCCTTTCCTTAATGGTCATAGACTGAATGATGGCTTCGATGTGGGCAAATTCCTTTTCGTTCACATCGGTTTCTTTCAGCTTTTGTGCTATGCCGCCCATGCCGGGAATCATGCCGAGAATATTTTCCAGCGGGCCGAGCTTTTTAATCTGCTGCATCTGTTCAAGGAACTGCTCGAGCGTAAACTCGTTTTTGCGCAGTTTCTTTTCCATCTCCAGCGCTTTGGCCATATCAGTGGTGGACTGCACCTTTTCAATAAAGGTTAAAATATCGCCCATACCAAGGATACGCGAAGCCATGCGGTCCGGATAGAAAGGTTCCAGGGCGTCAAGTTTTTCGCCCATACCTACAAACTTAACGGGGCGTCCGGTAACGGCTTTTACGGAAAGCACCGCGCCGCCTCTGGCGTCACCGTCGAGTTTGGTAACAATCAAACCGTCAATGCCCAAATCGTTATTGAAACTTTCGGCAACTGTTACGGCGTCCTGACCTGTCATTGCGTCAACAACCAGGAGAATTTCATGCGGCGAAACAGCCGCTTTAATGTTGCGCAGTTCGCCCATCAGTTCTTCATTGATATGCAGGCGGCCTGCGGTATCTATAATGACGGTATCGTAATTCATGCTGTGTGCTTTCGCCATTGCTTCTTTGGCAATTTCCACAGGCGATACCTTGTCACCAAGCGTAAATACCGGAATATTAAGCTGCGCGCCCAAAACTTCCAGCTGTTTTATAGCTGCCGGGCGGTAAACGTCGGCCGCAACCAGCATGGGGTGCTTGCCTTTTTTGCGCAGCATATTGGCAAGTTTGCCGGCCGTGGTGGTTTTACCTGCGCCCTGCAAGCCTACCAGCATAATAACCGTAGGCGGTTTCGGAGAAACTGCAAGTTTGCTCTGCGTGCCGCCAAGCAGTTTGGTAAGTTCTTCATTAACAATTTTTATAATCTGCTGGCCGGGTGTTAAGCCTTCGTTAACAATTTCGCCAACAGCGCGTTCGCGGATGGTTGCCACAAAATCTTTTACAACCTTAAAGTTAACGTCCGCTTCCAGAAGCGCCATGCGCACCTCACGCAGCGGAGCCTTTAAATCGTCTTCAGTTATCTTGCCGCCGTTGCGGAACATTCTGATAGCTTTTTGCAAGCGTTCAGATAAATTTTCAAAAGCCATTTTTACCTGCCTCCGGCTTACGAATCTTTAAGCAGATTTTTCAGCCTTTTAAGTAACTCTGTATTATTCGTTTCCATATATCCGTCAAGCAGTCTGCACGCCTCCATGCGCAGCAGCTGCTGTTTTTCCTCGCGTTCCAGAAGCTTCATTTTGGTTTCGTAGCGTTCCAGAATCTGCTCTACGCGGTGTATCAAATCATGTACGGCCTGCCGCGATACATCAAGCTCTGCGGCAATTTCAGCCAGTGACAGATCATCACAAAAATATAGTTCCATGCAGCTTTGCTGTTTGGCCGTCAAAAGCGGCCCGTAAACATCATACAGCCTGCCGAGGCGTATTCTCTGCTTAAAACTGTCATCCAGCATAACGATACCCGTACCTTCTTAATTAAGTCAACGTATGTATTATACATAAACAGGCACAGGCTGTCAAGTGTTTTTACTTGTCAGTATTAAATAATGCGTCAACAAATTTTTCTGGTTCAAACGGGCGGAAATCCATAATGCTTTCGCCGACGCCAATCCATTTAACGGGCAGCCCAAGTTCTTCGCGGATGGCGATAACCACGCCGCCTTTGGCAGTGCCGTCAAGCTTTGTCAACACAACGCCGGTAACATTGGCTGTTTCCGTAAATACCTTGGCCTGCGTAATGGCGTTCTGCCCAGTTGTGGCATCCAGCACCAAGAAGGTTTCGTGCGGTGCTTCCGGAATTTCACGCTTAATTACGCGGTGAATTTTTTCCAGTTCGTTCATCAGGTTCGCCTTGTTATGCAAACGCCCTGCCGTGTCGATAAACAGAATATCCGCCTTGCGGGCGATTGCGGCTTTCATGGCGTCAAAAACAACTGCCGCCGGGTCTGCGCCTTCCGCGTGCTTGATAACATCGCAGCCTGCACGCTTGCCCCAGATTTCCAGCTGTTCGGAAGCAGCTGCGCGGAAAGTATCGGCAGCGGCAATCATAACCTTGTAGTTAAGCAGGTGGAAATAATTTGCCAGTTTGCCGATGGTGGTGGTTTTGCCAACGCCGTTAACGCCTACAACAAGAATAACGGTAGGAGTGCCGCTGATGCGCGTGCGCTGGCCTTCTTCCGTAAGCATCTGCGTAAGATATTTTTTTAAAAACGGAACAACATCTTCCGTTCCCTTAATTTCTTTTTTGCGTGCTGCCTGGCGCACAGCTTCAATAAGTTTTTCGGTGGTTTTTGCGCCGACATCGGCACTTAAAAGAATCATTTCCAGTTCGTCAAGAAAATCATCATCAATTTCTGCGGACATACCAACCAGAACTTCAATGCGTTCCGTAAAATTCTTTCTGGTTTTTTGCAGCCCGTCTTTTAATCTCTCAAAAAAGCCCATTATTTTACTCCTTTTCCGTTAATTTTACAGATAGTAATTTTGAAACACCGGATTCTTCCATAGTTACGCCATGCAGTACATTGGCGGCTTCCATAGTGCCTTTGCGGTGTGTAATGACAATAAACTGAGTGTTTTCGGCATAAGCCGTTAAAAAGCGTGCAAAACGGTCTACATTGGCTTCGTCAAGCGCCGCATCAATTTCGTCCAAAATACAAAACGGTGCCGGGCTGTAGCTTAACAGTGCAAAAAGCAGCGCAATTACCGTCAGCGCTCTTTCACCGCCGCTTAACAGATACAAGCTCTGCAGCTTCTTGCCCGGCGGCTGCACTTCTATATCAATGCCGCTCGAAAGCACGTCACCCGGGTCGGTAAGTTTTAAATATGCCGTACCGCCGCCAAACAGTTTTACATAACATTCCGAAAAATAAACGTTTATTTTGGCAAAAGCCTCTTTAAACCTTTTGCTCATGCCGGAATTAATTTCACTGATAACGCTTTCAAGATTTGCTTTGGCGCCTGCAAGGTCGTCATACTGTTTCTGCAAAAACTCAAAGCGCTCTTTAACGGCGGCATACTGTTCAATAGCAGCCGCGTTAACAGGCCCAAGTTCTTCAATTCGCCTTTGCAGGCTCAATTCCTGCCTGCGCAGCGAACTGTCGCCTGCTTCAAGCAGTGCTTCCTTATGTGCTTCTTCAAGCGTCAGGCCATAATCGCTTTCAAGCTGCTGCAATACGTGTTCGTATTCGGCGTTTTGTTTTACGCTTTCCAGCGCAGCCTGGTTGCGTTTCTTTTCGGCTTCTTCCAGCGCTTTCTGCGCCTGCGCAAGTTCCAAAGCCGCTTTTTCCTGCCTTGCGGCAATTTCTATGCGTTTGGCAGTAAATTCTTCCCTTCCGCCGCTGATAACGTTTAATTCTGCCATCAGCGCTTCTGTCTGCTGCGCCAGTTCCGCCTTTTTATTTTCGCTTTCGGCAATGGAATTTTCCAAATTCTGCTGTTCGTTTTCATTGGCAAGAACTTCGCGCTGCAAGCGTTCCATTTCACCGTCAAGCTGGTGCATGCGCTCTGCCATCATGGTTGTTTTGGCAGTAGTCGCTTCGCTTTCCACTCGTGCATCCTGCAGCTGCCTGCGGATGCTTTCAAGCTCACTGCTTTCTGCCTGCATTTTTTTCTGCAAGGCATCAAGACGGCTTTTGCTCTCCGTATCTTCTTTTTCTATTTCTGCAAGCTGCGGGCGCAGCTCCTGCAATTTTCCGCGCGCCGCCAAATATTCTTCCGCCGCTGCTGCACGGTCATCCAAAAGAACTTCCAGGTTTCTGCTCATGCGCTGCTTTTCAGCTTCGGCACGGCTTAAGCCGGAGGTTATTTCGGCACGCCTTACGGCATATTTTTGCAGTTCAGCCTTTAAAGCATTCAGCTTGGTGCTGTAATCTTTAATAACTTCTTCAGCCGCTTCTGCCTGCTCCTGATAGCCGAGCAGTTCATGGCGTAGTTCTTCTTCCTGCCGGGCAAGCGTTTCTATTTCCTTAACGCGCGATAAAAAGCCCGCTTCTTTCTGCTGCCTGCTGCCGCCCGTAAGCGAACCGCCGGCGTTTACAACATCCCCCTGCAATGTAACCACACGTATACGGAAACCGCTTCTGCGTGCTGCCTCAAGCGCCGCATCCATGTCCTGCGCTACCAGCACACGCCCCAGCAAAAACTTAAATACCTGCTCAACATCTTGCCCGCAGCTTATAAGTTCATCGGCAAAGCCAAGCACGCCCGGCATTTTTTTCAGCTGGTTGTCCTCCGCTTTGCGCGGATAAGTTTTTATGGTATCAAGCGGCAGAAAAGTTGCTCTGCCATATTTATGCTGTTTTAAATAGCCGATTGCCGCCTTTGCCGCTTCGGCATCACGCATTACTATATTCTGCGAAGCCGCTCCCAAGGCGGTTTCAATCGCCGTAACGTACTGCGCGTCAACACTAATCAGTTCTGCAGCAACGCCAATTACTCTCCCGCGCCAGATTTCTTCCGCGCGCAGAACCGCTTTAACGCCGTAGCCGAAGCCCTCATACGCCTTCTGCATATTATTTAATACATTCTGGCGGCTTTCAAGTGCTGTAATTCTGCGCTGGCAGTCATTATATTTTTGCCGTATACCGTTTAAGGCAGTATTTTCGTCTGCCAGCTTATGCGCAAGTTCCGCACTGCTGCGCTGCGAAAGCTGCACATTGTTTTCAAGGTCAGCCTGGCTTTCCAGCAATTTGCGGTAAGCGCCATCCTGCTTTGTAAGCTCGTTTTCCGTTTCTTCTATATTCTTTTTTAAAGCCTCACGCCTGCGCATGCGCTGTTCCTGTTCAGTTTCCAGCGTGCGTATCCTGTTGCGCAAATCAACCATGCGGCGCATGGTGTCAAACGCCGCGTCTTTCAGGCTTTCGGCTTCCTGCCGGGCTTTTTGTACAAGCGCTTCTTTTTCTTTCTGCCCAAGCGTAAGTTTCTGCACCAGCAAACCCGCCGCCGTCTGCTTTTTCTCCAAAACATCATATTCATCAGTTAAGGAAACAAGCTGTTTTTCAAGGCTTGCAACCTGCTGTTCCAGTTTTTCGTTTTGCTGGCTTAAACGCACTCCTGCCTTACGGCTCTGCAAAATGCGTTCTTCCAAAACCGCGCCCTGCCCGCGCACTTTTTCCAGCGCAGTTTCTTTGGCTTTTATATCATCCTGTAATTTATTGTAATTTTCGCTTAAAGCATCAGCTTCCTGCTGCAGCTGTGCGCATAACGCCTGCTGCCTGCCTGCTGCTGCCGCATTTTGGGCAACTTCCCGTTCCAGAGCAGCGTCTTTTTCTTCCTGTTGGGCGCGTGCCTGTTCAAGCACATCTATTTTGCGCACAAACTGCGTTAAACGGCAGGTGCGCAATTCTCCTGCCAAAACATTATACTGTTCCGTTTTGGCTGCCGCTTCTTTTAAAGGTTCAAGCTGCGATTCCACTTCCGTTTTTATGTCGTTAATACGCGTCAGGTTGGCTGCCGTATCATCCAAACGCCGCGCCGCATCTTTTTTGCGCAGGCGGTATTTAACAATGCCTGCCGCTTCTTCAAATAAATTGCGCCTTTCCTCCGGGCGGCTGTTTAAAATTTCGTCTATTTTATTCTGCCCGATAATGGAAAGTGAACCGCGCCCAAGCCCTGTATCGGCAAACAGGTCAATTATATCCTTCAGGCGGCAGTTCTTTTTATTAATGGCGTATTCGCTGTCGCCGTCGCGGAACACGCGGCGTGTAATGCTTACTTCGTCAAAATCCAGCCCCAGGCGGTGGTCGCTGTTGTCAAAGTTCAGCGTAACTTCCGCCACGCCAAGCGCACGCCTTTTGCTGCTGCCGCTGAAAATAACATCTTCCATTTTACTGCCGCGCAGATATTTGGCGCTCTGTTCACCCAGCACCCAGCGCACGGCATCGGAGATATTGCTTTTGCCGCTGCCATTAGGGCCTACAATTGCCGTTATGCCGCTGCCAAAATCAAGTTCTATTCTGTCGGCAAACGATTTAAAGCCGTATGCCGAAAAAGATTTTAAATGCACGTAATCACCCGTTCCAAAAGTCTTAATACTTTATTTTATCATACTTTATAATATATTGTCTTGTTTATTTAAAAACTTTGACAGCTTAAGTTAATTAAGCTAAAATTAAAAAGTAACCACAGGCAATTAATTTAAACGGAGATGAAAAAATGGACAGTTTTAAACTTATTAACGATTTTTTAACTTTTAACGGCCGTTTGGAAAAGAAGCCGTTTATAAGAAGATACTTAATTGTTTTTTTGCTGACTTATGCTCTGATGACAATCGGGCGCGCCATAAACATGCCGCTTCTTGTAGCAGCATCGTCCGTCTTTGTTATTCCGCAGATGTCGCTGGCGGTAAGGCGCTGCCATGATATAGGGCTCAGCTGGCCGAAAACAGTTCTGGTTCTCGTAGGGCTTATTATTCCGCTTGTTTCACTCGTTTCCCTCGTTTTTCTCTGCTGGGGCAAAAGCGACCCTTACCGCAACCAGTTCGGCTGATTTAAAATTTAAAATAATTGCCGTTAACGCACAAAACCGGGCCTGCCGTCTGACAGTACCCGGTTTTATTTTTCAGCTTATTATTTTATTTGTTCTGGTCTGCCTGAGCCTGGTCTTGCGGCGGCTGGGGCGGAACAATAGCAATATTTAAAAGCAGCGGTTTTTCGTTATTTACGGCAAAATCGGCAATTACCATCATTACTTTGCCGCCGTCAAAACCTGCACCGTAAACCAAACGGTCAATACCCGGTCTTTTAATAACGTTAACGAGCTGTTTTTCTTTAAAAGCACCTAAATCTTTAGTTATGCTTGCTTTATATTCATTGAATTTGGTTTCATCAAAGTTAGCTTTCATGTCATCGCTTAAAATTGAAGAAACATTTTTGTAAGAAGACGCGTTCAAAAACTGATCTACCATTTTAGCTTCCGCATCAAGCACGCTGCCGTCGCTGGCGAAGCAGGCAGAAGATACGCACATTACAAGCATCATCACAATCAATAAAATTTTTTTCATTGAAGAACCTCCCTTAAATTTGTCTTTCACTATTATAGCACAAAATACCGTAAAAAAAGCAGGTGAATTCATTTTTCACCTGCTTTTCACACATTTTTTATAAACCTTTTTCAATTCTTTCCATAGCTTCAATGGTGTTTTCCCTGCTGCCAAAAGCCGTCAGGCGGAAATAACCTTCACCCATGGAACCGAAGCCTGCGCCCGGAGTACCGACAACAGCCAGTTTTTCCAGCAGATAATCGAAAAACTCCCAGGAGCCCATGCCGTTGGGGCACTGCATCCAGATATACGGGGAATGTGTGCCGCCGTAGAACTTAATGCCTTTTTTGGCAAGCGCTTCCGACATAATGCGGGCATTTTCTTTATAAAAAGCCAGCATTTCACGGCACTGTTTTTGTCCTTCTTCGCTGAATACAGCTTCTGCGCCGCGCTGGATAATATACGGAACGCCGTTAAACTTGGTAGTCTGGCGGCGCAGCCACATTTTGTTCAGTGACATTTCCCTGCCGTCTTTGGTTTTGCGTACCAAATCATGCGGCACAATGGTATAACCGCAGCGGGTACCGGTAAAGCCGGCAGTTTTGGAAAGAGAGCACAGTTCAATAGCACATTTTTTAGCGCCTTCAGCAGCAAAAATGCTGCGCGGAATTTCAGGGTCGCTGATAAAGGATTCGTATGCGGCATCATAAAGAATAACCGCATCGTTTTTCAGCGCATAGGCCACCCATTTTTCCAGCTGTTCTTTGGTGTAAACAGCGCCGGTCGGGTTATTCGGCGAGCACAGATAAATAATATCCGCTTTTACGCTGTCATCCGGCATCGGCAGAAAATCATTTTCGGGTTTGCCCTGCATGTAAATAATTTTGCGCCCGCACATTACGTTGGTATCAAGGTATACCGGGTAAACCGGGTCCGGAATTAAAATTACATTGTCGTTGCTGAAAATATCGGTCATATTGCCGCAGTCGCTTTTAGCGCCGTCGCTGACAAAAATTTCGTCACTGGCAACGGATACGCCAAAGCCTGCATAATATCTGGCAATAGCTTCGTGCAGAAAATCATAGCCCTGTTCCGGGCCATAGCCGCGGAAGGTTTCCTTAACGCCCATTTCAGCAACTGCCTTCTGCATTGCTTCAATAACGGCAGGAGCCAGCGGCAAGGTTACGTCGCCGATACCCATTTTTATAATTTTCTTTTCCGGGTGAGCTGCCGTAAATTCTGCCACTTTATGGGCAATTTGCGAAAACAGGTAACTTTCTTTTAAATTGCAGTAATTTTGGTTAACAAAAGCCATTCGTATTCCCCCATGAATAATAAATATATAAAATTTTATTTGGAAACAATTTCGTCCGGAATATCAATTACTCCGTCAAATACCAGGGTAGCTGGACCTTTTAAAATAACGCTGTCATCTTTGCGGTAGGTTACTTTAAGTTCGCCGCCCTTGGCAATAACTTTTAATTCTTCATCACGTTTGCCGGCGTTATTAAGAGTTACGCAGGCTACCGCAACAGCGCAGGCGCCGGTGCCGCAGGCCCAGGTTTCGCCGCTGCCGCGTTCCCATACGCGGAATTTTACGGTGTTTTTATCAATTACCTGTACAAATTCGGTATTAACGCCTTCCGGGAACAGTTTGTGATGTTCAAACAAAGGCCCTAATTTTTCAAGGTCAAGGCTGTCCACATCATCAACAAAAGTTACAAAATGCGGGTTGCCCATAGATACGGCAGTGCCGTTATAAACAACGTCTTCCGCAATAACAAGGCCCTGGTCAACAAATACAAAGTGGTCGCTAATCATCGGAATGTCCGTGCATTTTAAAACAGGTTTGCCCATATCGACGGAAGCTTCTGCAACTTTGCCGTCTTTTAAGGTTACGTTAATAGTTTTAATGCCGGATAAGGTTTCTATCGTAAAAGTGGTTTTATCGGTTAATCCTTTATCATAAACATATTTTGCCACGCAGCGGATGCCGTTGCCGCACATTTTGCCTTCGGAAGCATCGGCGTTAAACATACGCATTCTGAAATCTGCCTTGTCGGAAGGCATAATTAAAATAAGGCCGTCAGAGCCGATACCGAAACGCCTGTGGCTTACATATTCGGAAACAGCACCGGGATTTGGCACTTCTTTTTCCATGCAGTTTACATAAACATAATCATTGCCGCAGCCGTGCATTTTGGAGAATTCCATTTTCATTTTCAATTCCTCCTGTTATAAACGGACTTATCAGTAATTAAAAACGGCGCTCAGAGCTGAACGCCGCTGTCCTCTATCAAGTATACTATGAGCATAAAATACAGTCAACTTAATAAATAGTTTTTTCTGTCTGCTCTGCAAACTTTTTAAAAGTTACAATGGTTTCGTCACGCTGCTGCTGCTCCAAATCCAGCACCTGCACATCTTTGCAGCCGCCTTCAATAAACTTATAAATAAAATCATCGCGGAAGCCGATATCAGCGGCATCCTCCGCAGTATTGCCATAATAAACCTTTTTTATGTTAGCCCAGATTGTAGCCGAAAGGCACATCGGGCAGGGATAACAGGAAGTATAAAGTTCGCAGCCTGTTAAATCGAAGGTTTTTAAATTACGGCAGGCATCGCGGATAGCCTGCATTTCCGCATGGCAGGTAGGGTCATTATTTTTTAATACTTCGTTATGGCCAGTGCCTACTATAACTCCGTCTTTAACAATAACAGCGCCAAACGGTCCGCCGTCCTTGCTGATAATGTTCTTTTCCGCTTCAGCAACTGCTTTTAACATAAATTCATGCATTTTTGCGTTCTCCCCTGTTTGTGCATTTTCCTGCGCCCAGCAAAAATTGGTCATTCCAAGCATTAATAAAAGTACCGCCAAAAATTTTTTCATAACAAGCCTCCGCTCTTTAATTGCTGCGTTCAGCAAATTTAGCCTTCATAATTTTTTTATAGGCTTCAACGCCGGGCTGGTCAAAAGCATCTATATTGGCAAGTTCGCCTTCATAAGCAACGCTGAGCATTAAAAAGTAGAACAGCTCTCCTAAATGATAGGCATTCATTTCCGGCAGAACATAACGCGCATTAAAACGTCTGTCGCTGTTCAGTGCTTCCGCATTGGAATCAAGCGCCATTGTCAAAGCATCGGACATATTAAGCCCATTATACTTTTTAAACGCAGGTTCTTCAAAGGGCATGCCAAGCACAATATCGCCAGGCATATTTTTTATCTGCAAAAACTGTACAACTTTATTGCGTATGCCATCCTGATGCAGCTGTGTCTGCGCGTGCATATCGGTTGTGCCTACGGCAGGCACCGGAGTACGTCCGTAATAAACTATTTCGCCGTTCCTGTTGTGCTTTTTGCCGAGCGATTCTGCCAGAAGCTGCACATACCACTGCCCCAGCGAACCTAAACGCTCGCCGTAGCCCATAAAAACTTCTATGTGGCAGCCGTACCTTTCAGAAGCAATATATTTTAATGCGGCATTCATCAAAGCCGGATTGGCGTACACATCATCCGTGCGGCAGGCTTCTTCCATCTCTCCCGCACCTTTAAGCAGTTCTTCCACGTTCATGCCGATAGCGGCAGCCGTAACAAGCCCCGGGTCAGTAAGCACACTGAAACGCCCGCCAATGCCGTTTTTAATATCAAAGCACCGCCAGCCATGCTTTTGTGCCAGCGCAAACAGCGGCGAACCGGCATCGGGATTACGGTCTGTAACAGCGGTAACTTCGGTATCAAACATAACGCTTTTATTGCACGCTTCATAAAAATAAATAAACGAAGCCAGAGTTTCGAGCGTTGAACCGGATTTGGAAATCGGCACCAGCATTACCTTAAAGCGTTTTTTCTTAGGCCAGGCATGTACCGACCAGTAACGCAGCTCGTTCATAATTTCTTCGCACTGGCCTGCGTCCAAATTATTGCCGGAAAAATAGATGCGAGGATATCCGTTGCGGCGTTTTTCACCCATAGAGTTCCAGCTCGGCCCGGCGCCAATATCAAACAATACCTTATTGCCCAAATACGAGCCGCCAACGCCTAAAAATACAACCGCATCAACATTCGTGCGCAAATAATCGCCAAAATCTTTTAACTTCTGCAAAGATACCGGCGTATTGGGATTGCCGTTTTTTATTTCCGGCAAACGCGTAAAATATACGGGTTCAGGCGTGCCATCTTTTGAAAGATGGTTATAGGCCGTGCCGCTGGCACGCATTTCGTTAACTGCGTCACGAGCTTTTTGCATGGCAGGTTCCATTTCCTGCAAATCTTCTGTTTTAATTCTGCCTTCACCCAACATGTTGGTATAATCAAAAACAAAACCGCTGTTTAAAACAAGCTTATTTGCAAATTCCACGTAATCACCATCCGTAAAGTTATTTTTGTGCTACACGTACTTCAAACATGCGCTGCCACGGCAGATTAAACTTATACTCATCAACAGTTTTTTCTGTCATAAGCGGCGCTGCGGTATTTTTCATTTCTTTTGCAATCATCTTTTCTGCCGCTACAAGCTGCTCGCTGTTAAGCCCGCTGTTCGGCCAGTGGTTGGGCCAGATTAATTCTGCCGATACTTTCATGCGTACATTGGCCTGATAAGCCCAGTCATCAAGATAACGTATATTAAGCAGATTATCTTTGCCCGCTTCCGTCATACGCGGTGCCAAAAGCCCCTGCGACAGAGCAAAGCCGATAGTATTTCCGGCAGTATTCCAGCCGCCGTAAGCCGCTACCCTGTAAGCCTTGCCTTCATTAAAAAGTTCTTTTACCAGCGCATTATCCGCGCCGTTGCCATAGGCAATATCGGCAACCGCAACAGGCTTATTCTGCTGCATAAAATAATCAAGTTTTTTCATAAAGCGTTCCTGCTGTCTGGTTACGGTACCGTTATTCGACGGTGCTGAAGCCTCGAGCGTTACTCCGCTTGCAGGCGTGTTTACCAAAAGCACCATATCCGCACGATGCAGGTATTTGGTAGGCCAGCCGCCAACGGCATGAATATGTTCGTTTACGCTTATATCCACGGGGTCATCTTCATACGAAGGAATGGTATTTTTGCCCTTGCCGTCACCATATGCTGCAAAAACCATAGGAATATCATAACTCAAACGGTTTGCCGCTCTGTTCAAAAGCACCATGCCAAGCTGGTCGGCACCGGCAAAAAAGCGGATGCGTTCTTTCGGCAGCTCGCTTACAAGAATGCCCATTTTGCGTGCTTCTTTATGCGCCTGTGAAAACTGTGCCGTATCGTCGCGGCCAATCAGCATGTAATCAAAGTCGCCGCTTTCCACGCCATGCAGTAAAAGCTCCGTCATTTCAATATTCAAGGCACGGCGTTTCATATTATCGGCGCGTACCTCAGCCGGAATTTCTTTTCTCAGGCGTTTTAAATCTTTGCGTTCACGCCTTGTTATTTCTTTTAAATCTTCCCTGTCTTCAAGTTCGCCAAGCTGAAAAATGCGGCTGCCCCATTCGGCATAATAAGGCGGTTCCACCGGTGCCGCACTGGCACGCGGCGAACGCATAATGGTTGTAAAAACATAAACCAGCGGGTCGCCGCCAAGATCCTTTAAGCTTACAAGGCGTTCGGCACGCTCTTTTAAAACTTCGCGGTCAATATGGTGCGTGCGCGAATCCACAAGCCCGCCGTACAGCATGGCGTCGGAAGAAACAATAACGGCATTTGCCAGCGGCGCACGTTCTGCCAGCCATTCATACAGCTTATCCGGATTGCCGCTGCGGTGATTGGAAGCAATATATTCTTCCGGCGGAGTTTCCACGTTCCAGCCTGCTGCCTGCATGCTGTTTACGGAATACTCCAGGCATACCGGGCGGTTATCAAGCGGCACAAATAAAATAGTGCCCCTGCCAGCAGCGCCGGCCGTATTTAAAAGCGTTAAAAATAATATGCAGCATATAAAAGAAAGTAATTTTCTTAACATTGGCAAAATCCTTTCGGGTTATATATAAAAAATCTCCTGCTGTAAAATTCTACAAGCAGGAGAAAAATCCTTTAAGTTTTTACTGTTTGCCTAAATTAAAGCGGCTTAAAAAGTCCTTGGTGCGCTGGTTTTTAGGCGCAGAGAAAATTTCTTCCGGACTGCTTTCTTCTGCGATAACACCCTGGTCAATGAAAATTACTCTCGAAGATACATCACGCGCAAAAGCCATTTCATGCGTTACAATTACCATCGTCAGGCCTTCGTCGGCAAGTTCTTTCATAACAGCCAAAACTTCGCCAACCATTTCAGGGTCAAGCGCCGAAGTAGGTTCGTCCATTAAAAGCACTTCCGGTTCAAGCGCCAAAGCACGGGCAATGGCAACACGCTGTTTCTGCCCGCCGGAAAGCTGATGCGGTTTGGCATTAATGTAACTTGCCATACCGACATGTTCCAAATACTTCATTGCCGTACTGTGTGCCGTGTCCTTATCTTTGCCGAGCACTTTAACCTGCCCGACCATACAGTTTTCAAGCACAGTCATATTATTGAACAGGTTGAACTGCTGAAATACCATACCTACTTTGGTACGATACAAAGCAAGGTTTTTAAAGCTTTCCAGTACATTTTGCCCGCGGTAGGCAATAACACCGCCCGTAGGCTGCTCCAAAAAATTAACGCATCTGATAAGCGTGGATTTGCCGCTGCCGGAAGGGCCGATAATACAAACAACGTCACCTTTTTTTACATCAAAACTGATGCCTTTTAAAATTTCACGTTCACCGAACTGTTTTTTTAAATCCTGAACGGACAACAGCAATTCTTTTTCGTCTGCCATTTCTGTTACCGCCCTTTCTTGTTAGTTACCTGAAAATGGCCGCACGGGTCAGCCATGGGGTCATACTCTACCAGCTGATAATCTTTCGGGCCGTCCATTTTGCTTTCCAGCCAGCGTAAAATTCTGGAAGCCGTAAAAGTCATAATAAAATAAATTACGCAGGTAATGAAGAAAATTTCAAAGTATCTGTAATAAACGCCTGCCGCCGATTTAGAAGCAAAATAAAGCTCTGTAACGGAAATAACGTTCAATACGGAAGTATCCTTGATATTGATAATAAGGTTGTTGCCGATCTGCGGCATAATATTGCGCAGAGCCTGCGGCAAAACTACATAGCGCATAGTCTGGAAATGGTCCATGCCAATGGCAACGGCAGCTTCGCGCTGGCCTTCATCAATTGATTCAATGCCGCCGCGCACAGTTTCTGCCATGTACGCACCGGTATTAATGGAAACAACAAGGAAACCGGCAAACATTGCCGACATATCAATATCAAACAGGCTCATCGCACCATAATATACAACCATTGCCTGTACTATCATTGGTGTACCGCGAAAAATTTCTACGTAAGAAGATAAAACGGCCTTCAAGCCTTTAACAAGTGCCTGTTTAAAAGAACTGCCGTTGGGGTCTTCGGGAATTGTCTGGCAGATGCCTACTGCAAGACCGATTACACAGCCGATAAAAGTACCGACCAGTGCCAAAAGAAGGGTTACGCCTGCGCCCTGCAAAAGAGTGGCGCCGTATTCATTCAGCAGAAAAACTACCCACGAAAAGAAAGAATCGGGCATTGTAGCCATAATTTAACCACCTAACATTAAGTCATTAATACAATCGAAATAAATACGGAAAGAAGGGGACGGATTAAACCGGCCCCTTAAAAAGCATAAGTTAAATATTATTTTGCCAGCGGCTGTTTCTGAATAGCTTCATCCATCATTTTATCGAAATCAGCAGGGGTCATTTTGCCAAGAACTGCGTCCATAGCGTCTTTCAGTTCTTTGTTGCCTTTTTTAATGGCAATGCCGATTTCAACATCTTCTTTGGAAGTTTTAAAGCCTTTGTCTTCCGGGAACTGGAGAACGGTCAGTTCGGGGTTTGCAAAAGCAGCAGCTTTGGCAGTCGGGATATCGGTTACGATAAGGTTGCATTTACCGGAGGTTAAAGCAACAATCATGCCCGGTACATTGTCGATGGCAGGCAGTTTGTTAACTTCCGGAACCTGGTCAATCTGGTCATACCAGATGGTGTTCAGCTGGCTGGTAGCAGTTGCGCCGCGCAGTTCTTCAACGCTGGTTGCCTTTGCCTGCGGGGTGTCTTTTCTAACCAGAGCAACTACATTTGCATAATAATACGGTTTGGTAAAGTCTACAGACTGTTTGCGTTCGGAGGTAATGGACATACCTGCGATGGCAGCGTCAATTTTGCCGCTTACAACAGCCGGTGCAAGGCCGTCCCATTCAATTTTCTGGATTTCCAGTTCAGCGCCCATGGAGTCGGCAAGCTTTTTGGCCATCATTACGTCATAGCCATAAGCATATTCGTTGCTGCCGGCAATTTTTACGGCACCGCCGTCAGCACTGTTCTGAGACCAGTTATAAGGAGCGTAAGCACATTCCATGCCAACTTTTAAAACTTTTTTGTCTGATGCCTTATCGCCGCCGCAGCCTGCAGCAAAAATCATTGAAGCTGCCATTACGCCGGCAACAGCACAAAGAGCCAATTTTCTTAAATTCATATCAAACAGCACCTTCCTCTAAAAACATTATGAGATAATTTTACCTTTAGATTACAAATATGTCAATCAGGTAAAATCAGTTTTACATTTTTATAATATTATTTTACGTAATTATTCATGCTGTTGTCTTTAAGAATAACGTCGTGTGCGCCGCCTTCAACAATGGAAGTTGCAGATACCAGCGTAATTTTTGCTTTGGCCTGCAGTTCGGGGATATTAAGCGCACCGCAGTTGCACATGGTGGAACGTACTTTGTTAAGTGTAAGGGTTACGTTATCTTTCAGGCTGCCAGCATACGGAACATAGGAGTCAACGCCTTCTTCGAAGGAAAGTTTCTGTGCGCCGCCCAGGTCATAGCGCTGCCAGTTGCGGGCACGGTTGCTGCCTTCACCCCAGTACTCTTTCATGTAGTTGCCGTTGATGTTAACTTTGTTGGTCGGGCTTTCATCAAAACGTGCAAAGTAACGGCCCAGCATCAGGAAGTCTGCGCCCATTGCCAGCGCAAGAGTCATGTGGTAATCGTAAACAATGCCGCCGTCGGAGCAGATAGGCACATAAATGCCGGTTTCCTTATAATATTCGTCACGTGCTTTGGCAACTTCAATTACTGCAGTTGCCTGGCCGCGGCCGATACCTTTTTGTTCACGGGTAATGCAGATGGAGCCGCCGCCGATACCTACTTTAACAAAGTCTGCGCCGCATTCGGCAAGGAAACGGAAGCCTGCTGCGTCAACTACGTTGCCTGCACCAACTTTTACGCTGTCGCCGTAATGTTCGCGAATCCATGCCAGAGTAATTTTCTGCCATTCGCTGTAACCTTCGGAAGAGTCAATGCAGAGTACGTCAACGCCTGCGTTAACCAGTGCCGGTACGCGTTCTGCATAGTCGCGGGTGTTAATGCCTGCGCCTACAATGTGGCGTTTTTTGCTGTCCAGAAGTTCCAGCGGATATTCTTTGTGGGTTGCATAATCTTTACGGAATACCATGTACAAAAGACGGCCTTCGTCATCAATAATCGGCAGGGTATTCAGTTTATTTTCCCAGATGATGTCGTTGGCTTCCTGCAAAGTGGTTTCTGCCGGAGCGGTAATCATTTCGCTGATAGGAGTCATGAATTCTTTAACTTTGGTATTCAAATCCATGCGGCTTACGCGGTAGTCACGGCTGGTAACAATGCCTTCCAGCTTGCCGTTAACGGTACCGTCGCTGGTAACGGCAACAGTGCTGTGGCCGGTTTTTTCCTTCAGGGCAATAATATCAGCCAGTGTGCTGTCCGGGCGGATGTTGGAATCACTGCTTACAAAACCTGCACGGTGGGTTTTAACTCTTTCAACCATCGCAGCTTCGTCTTCAATGGACTGTGAACCGTAAATAAAGGAAATGCCGCCTTCTTTGGAAAGAGCAACTGCCATTTTATCATCAGATACAGACTGCATGATAGCGGAAACCAGCGGAATGTTCATGGTAATAGCAGGTTCTTCGCCTTTTTTGAATTTAACAAGCGGAGTTCTCAAATCTACATTTGCGGGAACGCATTCGCTGGAGGAATAACCGGGAACTAAGAGATATTCACTAAAAGTATGTGCGGGTTCATCGTAATAAAATGCCATTTTCATCCATCCTTTGCTTAAAATTTTATTTTTATGTATAAATTATTAACCGGTTAGGTGTATACAAAATGTCCCGGCGCATAAAGCGCAGGGACAAAATTTTATTTTTTCAATGCACGCCAGGCAATATCTTTGCGGTACTGCATATCTTTAAAGCTGATAACGGAAGCTGCTTTATAAGCACGTTCCTGCGCATCGGCAATATCCTTGCCCACTGCCGTAACGCCAAGCACACGCCCGCCTGCCGTTACCACGCTGCCATCGCTGATTTTCGTTCCGGCATGGAACACAACGGTTTCCGGCATTTTACCTGCTTCGTCAAGGCCGCTGATAGGATAGCCCTGCGCATAATGTTCCGGGTAACCGCCGGAAGCAAGCACTACGCATACGGCGGCTTTATCGTGCCAGCCTATGCTTACTTTGTCAAGCCCGCCGGTTGCGCAGGCCAGCATAATTTCAGCAAGGTCGCCGTCCAGAAGCGGCAGCACAACCTGCGTTTCCGGGTCGCCGAAACGGCAGTTAAATTCTACAACTTTAACCTCATCGCCACAAACCATCAGGCCTGCATACAGGCAGCCTTTATAAGTTCTGCCTTCTGCCTTCATGGCTGCAACAACAGGTTTTAAAATCTTTTCAACAGCGCGCAGGCGCAGGATATCGGTTAAAACCGGAGCCGGTGCATAAGTGCCCATGCCGCCGGTGTTGGGTCCTTTATCGCCGTCAAAAGCGCGTTTGTGGTCCTGGGAAGCAATCATCGGCACAATGTGCTCGCCGTCGGTAAATGCCAGCAGCGACGCTTCTTCGCCCTGCATAAATTCTTCAATGACAACGCGTGCGCCCGCGCCGCCGAATTTATGCTGCTCGCCCATCATTTCGTCAATAGCTTCGTATGCTTCCGCTTCGGTCATGGCAACTACCACGCCTTTGCCGGCAGCAAGCCCGTCCGCCTTAATAACAATTGGCGCGCCTTTTTCCTTAACATAGGCTTTGGCTGTTTCCAAATCTTCGCAAACTTTAAAGAAAGCCGTCGGGATATTGTACTTGGCCATTAAATTTTTGGCAAATGCCTTGCTGCCTTCAAGTTCTGCCGCCGCTTTGGAAGGGCCGAACACAGCAAGCCCTCTTGCAGCAAAAACATCGGCAATACCGGCAACCAGAGTTGCCTCAGGTCCTACAACAGTTAAATCAATACCGTGTTCTTCGGCAAAATCTGCAACACTGTCAAGGTCATTTAAGTTAAGTTCAACACATTCGCATTTTTTTACAGCGGCAATGCCGGGGTTGCCGGGCGCTGCAAAAATCTTTTCAACCTGTCCGCTCTGCGCAAGTTTCCATGCCAGTGCATGTTCACGTCCGCCGCTGCCAATAAGTAATATCTGCATGATGCTTCTCCTTATTTGCCTTCGGCAAGCTGTTTGGTCAAATATGCGCTGATAGCCGCATCATATTCGGAAGTATGTGTAAATGCTTCTTTGGCCAGAGTTTTTCGGGTTTTCATATCGGCATCGCCATGCTGCTGCAGCATTGCAATCAGGCTGCTGTAACGTGCCGGGTTGGTAATAATAATAACGTCGCGGAAGTTTTTGGCTGCTGCCCTTACCATTGCCGGGCCGCCGATATCAATGTTTTCAATGGCTTCGGCTTCGGTTACTCCTGGTTTGGCAATGGTTTCCCTGAACGGGTAAAGGTTTACAACAACAAGGTCAATCGGTTTAATGCCGTGTTCTTCCATGGCTTTTACATGTTCCGGGTTGCTGCGCACAGCAAGAATGCCGCCATGGATTTTCGGGTTCAGGGTTTTTACCCTGCCGTCCATAATTTCCGGAAAACCGGTTACGTCACTAACATAAGTTACAGGAATACCTGCGTCCTGCAAAGCCTTCATGGTACCGCCGGTAGAAATAATTTCCACGCCGATATCATGCAGAAACTGCGCCAGTTTAACAATGCCGGTTTTGTCGGATACGCTTAAAAGAGCTCTTTTTATTCTCATTTTCATTCACCCCACTACCGGAAGCACTTTTACGTGCCTTCCTTCTATTTGCAGCCTGCCCTCACTCCACAGCCTTACGGCTTCGGGCAATGCTTTGTGTTCCTGTTCCAAAATTCTGTCTGCCAGCGTGTCATGCGTGTCATCGTCAAGCACGGGCACTGCCTTTTGCAGAATAATCGGGCCGCTGTCGGTGCCTTCATCTACAAAATGTACGGTGCAGCCGGCAATTTTAACGCCGTAATTAAGCGCCTGGCCCTGCCCGTCAAGTCCTGGAAAACTCGGCAGAAGCGCCGGATGGATATTAACGATTTTATGGTGCCAGTGTCCTACAAAATCCGGGCTTAAAATACGCATAAAGCCTGCCAGCACAACAAGTTCCGCACCGGCTGCTTCCAGCACGCCGGTAATTTTATTTTCAAATTCTTCTTTGGAAGCACATTCTTTACGGTCAATGGCAACAGCCTTAATACCCGCTTTTTCTGCGCGTTCCAAAGCAAAGGCGTCCTTTTTGTCGCTGATAACAACTGTAATTTCAACATTAAGCGTACCAGCGGCAATTTCATCCATCAGGGCCTGCAAATTGCTGCCCCTGCCGCTAACAAGCACGCCGATTTTGCGCTTACTCACCGAAAACGCCGCCTTTCAGCACAGCCTTGCCGCTGCCTTCTATAATAGTACCGAGTTCGTAGAAGGTTTCACCGGCATTTTTCAGGTGTTCGCGTACAGCGTCAGCTTCTTCCGGAGCAACTACCAGCACCATGCCTACGCCCATGTTAAAGGTGCGGTACATTTCATGCCAGTCAACATTGCCCCATTCCTGTAATTTTTTAAATACAACAGGAACTTCCCATGCGCCTGCGTTAACGTCTGCGTCGCAGTTTTCCGGCAAAATGCGCGGAATATTGTCATAAAAACCGCCGCCGGTAATATGTACCATGCCGTGCAGGTTGAATTTTTCAATCAGCGGCAGGCATACACGCGGATAAAGGCGGGTCGGTTTCAGAAGTTCTTCACCCAAAGTAGTGCCGAATTCTTCAACCGGGGTATCCATGGTGAAGCCCATTACGTCAAAGCAGATTTTGCGCACCAGCGTAAAGCCGTTGGAATGTACACCGGCAGAAGGCAGGCCCAAAAGCACGTCGCCCGGTTTAACTTTTTCGCCGGTAATCATTTTGCTTTTTTCTACCACGCCTACGCAGAAGCCTGCAATATCGTATTCGTCCTTGCCGTACAAATCGCTCATTTCGGCAGTTTCGCCGCCAATCAGCGCGCAGCCGGATTCTTTGCAGGCATTGGCAACGCCCTTAACAATCTGGGCAACCTTTTTTGCTTCCAGAGTTTCAATGGCGATATAATCGAGGAAGAACAACGGTTCAGCGCCCTGCACGAGAATATCGTTTACGCACATGGCAACGGCGTCCTGGCCGATGGTATCATGTTTGTCAGCCATAAAAGCCAGTTTCAGTTTGGTGCCTACACCATCGGTGCCGCTAACCAGAACCGGTTCTTTGTATTTGCCGCTGTTTAAGGCAAACAAACCGCCGAAACCGCCAATATCGCCGATAACTTCGGGACGGTAAGTAGCCTGTACACTTGCTTTCATCAGTTCAACGGCTTCATTGCCGGCATCAATATTTACACCGGCGTCTGCATAAGTAAGTTGTTTCTTGGTTTCTTCGCTCATCATCGTCCTCCTGTATCAGCCTTCGTTTTCAAAAATATATTTAGAACCCTGCCTCAGGGTTTCTTCCGCATTATCCGGGTATTGGGCATTAAAGCAGGCATAGCACATTCCTTCGGGGTCCATGCAGTCCAAAGAACGCTTCAGACCCTCCAGAGAAATGTAATGCAGCGAATCTGCGCCGATATACTGGCGGATTTCTTCTTCCGTATGAGTCGAAGCAATCAATTCCTTGCGCACGCTGGTATCAATGCCGTAATAGCACGGGTCGGTTACCGGCGGGGAGCTGATGCACATATGCACCTCACGCGCACCGGCATCTTTTAACAGTTTTACTATTTTGCCGCTGGTTGTGCCGCGCACAATGCTGTCGTCAACTACAACAACGGATTTTCCCTTAATAACGCTTTCTACCGGGTTAAGCTTAAGCCTTACGGCGTTAAGGCGCTGTTTTTGGGTAGGCTGAATAAACGTCCTGCCTACATAGCGGTTTTTGGTTAAACCTTCCATAAACGGCACGCCGGATTCCAGGCTGTACCCTACTGCTGCTGCCGTGCCGGAATCCGGAACGGAAATTACAATATCAGCCTTGATATCTTTTGTTTCTTTGGCAAGTTCCCTGCCCATATTGATGCGCGCCTGGTAAACAGACTGTTTGTCGATAACGCTGTCGGTACGCGCAAAATAAACATATTCAAATACGCAGTGCGCACGTTTGGCAGGCATGTTTTCTGCCCAGCGGCTGCTTTTCGGCTCATCGTGGTCGTTTTCAAATACCAGCATTTCGCCCGGTTCAACATCGCGTACAAATTCGGCGCCAACAAGGTCAAACGCACAGGATTCGGAAGCCACGACCCAGCCGCCGTCCATTTTGCCAATCGCCAGCGGGCGGAAGCCGTACTGGTCACGCACGGCAATAAGTTTGTTGTCCGTCATAACCAAAATGCCGAAAGCGCCTTTAATAGTGTTTGCTGCTTCGGCAACACGTTCTTCAATAGTTTTTTTACGGCTGCGGGCAATAAGGCTTACAACAACTTCCGTATCAACCGTTGTCTGGAAAACCGTGCCTTCCAGAGCCAGGCGTTTGCGCAGTTCCGCCGCGTTGGTAAGATTGCCGTTATGCGCCAGCGCAAGGTTGCCGCCGTCAAAATAAACACGCAGCGGCTGAATGTTGTATTCCATGCTGGAACCGGTGGTAGAATAACGCACATGCCCGATGGCAATATGCCCTTCCAGCCCGTCAACGCCGCCTTTAAAAACATCGGCCACAAGGCCCATGCCTTTTTTGCCTTCCATATGAGTGCCGTCGGTAGCTACAATGCCGCAGCTTTCCTGTCCGCGGTGCTGCAAAGCATACAAGCCCCAGTAAGTATTCAGCGCCACATCGTCATTATGAGAATAAATGCCGAATACGCCGCACTCCTCATGCATTTTATCATCCTGAAAATCAATGCCAGACATTCTCTGCTCCTTTTCTGCTGCCGCAATTACTGTTCGGATGCACGCAGTGCAGCCAGTTTTTCACCTTTGGCCTTTACTTCTGCTTTCATCTTTTCACGGTCTTCGGCCAGCTTTTCAACAAGTTCCGGATATTTGGTTGCCAGAATCTGTACGGCAAACAGCGCTGCGTTTTTAGCACCGTTAATTGCCATGGTTGCAACCGGAATACCGGAAGGCATCTGTACAAAGCTCAGTAACGAATCCATACCGTTTAAGGGAGTGGCATTAATGGGTATGCCAATTACCGGCAGTGTTGTAAATGCTGCAATAACACCGCCAAGATGCGCTGCAGCGCCTGCTGCGGCAATAATTACCTCAACGCCGCGTTCACGCGCGCCTGCCGCAAACTCATGAACCATTTCGGGAGTGCGGTGTGCAGAAGCAACTACAACTTCCACTTCAACGCCAAAACTTTTTAAAGTTTTTTCTGCCGGTTCAAGCACCGGCCAGTCAGAATTGCTGCCCATAATAATTGCAACTTTCATTATCCCACTGCCTTTCAATAAAAAATAAAGCCCGGCATAAAAGTTTCATTGTGCTGTTCAACCAACTACAATTTCTCCGGGCATCGTTACGTAAAGAATATTATTAATTTATTTTACCAATCTGTGCCCTTTGTGTCAATAAATTTACACATTTTTGCTGTTATTTGCTTTTTTCGGTTTCATAAGGCCAGGCGCTCATGCTTCCTTCAAGGCTCTGTACGTTTTTATAGCCCTGGGCGCGCAGCATTGTTTCGGCTTCGTAGCCGCGCAGGTCAATCTGGCAGCTGCATACAAGCCGTGCGTCCTTATCGGGCAAAACCTTGCAGCATTCGCTGCGCACTTCATCCAAAGGCAGGTTTACAATATTGCAGCAGCCTGCTATATGGCAGTTTTTAAATTCGCCGGGCGTACGCACATCAACCAAAGTATAATCCTTTTCCCTGCGCAGTTCCTTAAAATCTTTAGGGTTAATGCTGCGCAGGCGGCCTTCAATTTTATTCAGCAGCACATTTGCTGCCGTTGCAATATTATCAATCGGCCCATTAAACGGCGGCGCATAGCCGATATCAAACTCGCTTAAATCTTCAAGCGCTGCGCCCATGCTGATAGCGGCAACAAGCGTGTCGATACGCTTATCAACGCTTTGCCCTACCGCCTGCACACCGATAACTTTATGAGTTTTCCTGTCGGCAAACAGCTTAAGCACCAAACGCCCTGCACCAGGCATATAAGCAAGCCTGTCATTGCCGGGAACGATTACGGATTCAAAATCAATTCCTGCCGCTGCGGCAGTTTTTTCGTTAAGTCCCGTACTGCCTGCTTCCACGCCCGGCATACGGCACAGCCCCGTGCCCAAAACGCCGGGGTATTTTACCATATCACCGCAAATATTATCGGCAATAATGCGTCCGTGCTTGTTGGCAGTGCTGCCCATAGGCGCAAAAATTTTAGCCCCGCTTACGCGGTGAGTATTTTCCGCACAATCGCCGCCCGCATAAATGCAGGGGTCGCTCGTCTGCATATATTCATTAACGGCAATCGCACCGCTCGGGCCAATGGCAAGCCCTGCTTCGCGCGCCAGTTCAACATTCGGGCGTACTCCAACAGCTACAATTACCATCTGCGCCGGAATTGTGCGCTTGTCCGTTTTAACGGCGGCAACACGGTTCTCGCCTTCAAAAGCAACTGTTTTTTCTTCAAGATATAAATTTATACCGGCAGCGGCAACAGGTTTTGCGGCAAGCTCTGCCATTTCCAAATCAAGCATCTGCGGCAGAATGCGGTTCTGCATTTCCACAACGCTTACCTTAACGCCTATTTTATTAAACTCCTCCGCCAGTTCCATGCCGATAAAGCCCGCGCCTACTATAACAACATCCGTAACATTATGGGCGGCAATTTCTTCTTTAACTTTTAAAACTTCCCAAGGGAACCAGAAGTTATGGATGCCTTCCAAATCAGCCCCCGGCACCGGCAGGCGCACCGGCGTTGCGCCCGTGCCAAGCACCAGCACATCGTAAGTCATTTCTGTAACTTCGCCGGTTTTCCTGTTCAGCACAGTAACCGTTTTTGCCGCGCGGTTAATCTTCTGCGCCTCGTGCCCGGTTAAAACATCAATGCCCTTAACTTTTTTAAAGTAATCTACATCGCGCGCAATGCCCTGCGGCGTATGCGTAAATTCATTAAAATTTTTAACTTCGTCACCAATATAATAAGGAAAACCGCACGCACCGTAACTTACAAGTTCTCCGCGCTCAACAACCGTAATTTCCGCATCTTTATCCCTGCGGCGCAGGCGCGAAGCAGTTTTCATTCCTGCCGCCACACCGCCGATAATTAAAACTTTTTTGCCCATATACTTCCGCTCCTTCCGTTTACAAATCCTATACTTATATTATATCATCATATCCTTATAAAAAATGTCCTGTTTTAATGAATACATCACTAAAACAGGACTTTTTGCTGTTATTTATTTTTTATTCACTATTAAAGAAACCGAAGGCTGGCTCATGTTAAACAAATTTGCCAAAAACACCTGTGAAACATTCTTTTCATTGTACAGGCGGCATATTTCTTCGTTGCGCCCTGCACGGTCTGTAAAAGAATTTATTGCTATAACTTCACCGTCAATTTTATAGCCGTAATCACGCAGAACCACTATTTCGCAGGTTCCGTCCTGTGCCGATGCCTTTATTTCCCAGCAGCGCAGCCCGTTTTTGCCGCGCGGCATGTAATTTACATATTCCGCCGTGTAGCCGTCTGCAATTTGTTTAAATTTTGCTTCGTTAAAAGGTATTGTTTCCATAAATTTTACACCTTCTGTCAGAACGTCCACTGCATACCTGCATTAATTTGATAGGTTTCGTCATTATCGTTGCCGAAGGATTTTTCAAAATCCATAAAGGCATAGCTGTTTTTGCTCATCTTAGTTGCAAAGCCAAAGCCTACGTCATACCAGGTGCCTTTGTTTTCAAATTCTTCGCGCAGTGTGCCGGTTGCGTCCGCCGCCGTTACTGTCTGGTCGCCCATAAATTCGTGCAGCAAATCTGCCTTTAAGTAAACAGTACTGTTTTCGTCCATGTCGCGCCCAATTCTAAAGCCCGCACGTCCGATTAAGCTGTTAATGCCGTCTACATTTACCTTACTGCCCTGCGTTGTTACATAATCGGCACCGGTTACACGCGCAAGCTGAAGCTGTGCCTGCGGCTCAAAATACCAGTTATTGCCCATATCGTTTTTCTTGCCGTATTCCGCGCTTACGCTGAACACATTATTGCTGTAATCGCCGGTAATATTTTCCAAACTGTCTTTATCGCGGATGTCGAAATCGTTGGAAAGATGTCCCCATTTTACAATGTAATCGGTGTAATGCCCTTTTTCACCAAGCCAGGTATCATACAGCCACAGGCCGTAGCGTTTGGTTTCGCCTTTGCCCATAATGTCGTCATAGGTTGTGCTGCCGCGCATGTAGTCTATTGCCATACCAATGCGGTGCTCGCCGTTATCGGTGGGTTGTTTAACATCATAGCCTACTTCGTACATGGTATTCATGCTGCGGAAGTCGCCGCTTTGCCCGATACGGTCATGGCGCAGGCGTACCCATAAGCCCTGTTCTTCTTCACCATTAACATAACGCATTTCGCCCATGCGCTTGTTAAGCCTGTCCATATAAATAGCGTTTTTATAGTTGGCGCGGCTCATGTTGATAATGGTTGCACCGCTGTCAGATTTACCTGCGTCTTTGCTGGTATCACGCACAAGGTAAATATTTTCGCCATTTCCATAAATGCCGTCTACATAATCACTGCCCGGTTTTGTTTCATCAAAATCCGTACCGCCATTATATTTATCATTTTCTTTTTCATTATTCGTATTATACTTTTCATATTCAATGCTAAATCCACTGTTAATTACGCCGCGCCCTCTTGCTACATAGGTATCGCCAAAACCATGCCCCGCATTAGCAACAGTAGCAAAGCGCAGTTTTTCACCATTGGCTAAACCTGTCAAAACATCAGTTTCATTATTAATGCGCAAATTTAAGTTATCAGCATCTTTTCCATTATAAACATAAATCATATTTCCGTTATTCGTATCAGATTTGGTATCAGGGTCCAAATTTACAACAAATGTAGCATCACCGTTTAAATCACCAATATGCACAGCATAATTTTGATTATTTCCCTTGGTTAAATCAATAACACTGTTATTAGCAGTAACATTTGTTGCCCAACTTTGTTCTGTTACATACCACTTAGAATTATTGCCAAGTGTTAAATTTACAGAACCGCTTGACGTAACATTTTTTGCAAATTCCTGGTCAAAAACATTTTGATGTTCCTGATTATCCCACGTATTATCTGTTCCATCTCCTGCATCTTTATAGTCATCAACACGACCTTCAAAATAAGCGCCATCACCCAAAGATAAATCTATTGTTGCTCCATTAGCCGCCTGAACATCGCCGGTAATATTTATTGCGCCAGCAGTACTTCTTGCAAAACTATTGCCAGAATTATTATTAGCCATGCCTAACTTTATAGTTGCACCGTTTGTTGCTTCAATATTACCGGTAATATCAGCCCAATCTCTAACAGTCAAATCAATTTTACCACTATTATCGGCTGCAATATCACCGGTAACATTTAAATTGCCAATAGAACCTTTTCCATCTTCACCTGATGTTACAGAATTACTATTTCCATTCACATCAACACCTTCAACATAAATAGCTTTACTGTTTTCTCCCTGCATATTAATTGTATTATTCTCACCATTTAAAACAATTTTACTTCCATATTTATTTTCCGAATTATCCAATACTAATTCTAAATCGGCATTTATCGGATCTGTACCTAAGATTCCTCCTACTGTTCCTTTTAATTCTGCTGTTGCTATTATTTTGTCGCCATAAATTAGATTTGCATTTTTTGCCGCAATACCATAAGAATTTTCACCAGTAGAATTAACTGTTAAATTTCCATCAACTTCAATAGCTCCATTTTTTCCTGCAAACAGCCCATAGTTTCCCTTACCATTTAAAGTAAGCTTAGTTTCATTTAAACTAACCAGCCCTTGCCCTTTTGATGCATTTCCCATCTTAAGAGGATCCACCTGATCGAGCAATCCACCTATCAATCCTGCCAAAGCACCAAATTGGTCAAGCACACCAGATTTTTCAACTACCGTTTTTAATTCACATTCAAAATTGTACATATCATTGCCAGCATATACAGCAGCAGGATTATAACTTGCAGTTGCAGACATTGATTTTATTTGATCTCTAACTTTCAATTTTTTTCCCATAAAAGTAATTTCTTGTTCACCAAGTATATTATCTAATTCAGTTTTACTTAAAGTCTGCGTTTTTGTTACAGTACTTCCATTAATCGTAATATCCGTTATACCTCCAACAGTAATAGAATTAACTGCATCTCCATTAACAGAAGCATTAGCCCTTATTCCATTACCATCATAAATGACTGCCTTTAAATTACCATTACCATCTACACCCATTTTTTTATCTGTGTTACCAATATAAACATACGCATTAGTAGTAATATCGTGACTCAAATTTAAAGCATCTGAACTTGCACCGTAAATATATGCCTCATAACTACGCACATAAAATTCAGGAAAATGATTTGATAAATACAAGCCATCTGCATTTACAAATTCTCCGGGATTTTCTTTGTCGCCTACATGCACAATAACATTTGTATTTGTTAATTGATATTGAACACTATACACACCTAAAGCCCTATCTTCATTGCCTTGCGGGCTGAAATAAACAGTAACATTTTTAAATTCATATAACTGTTTTTCATTACCATTCTCATCTGTTATTTTGGTATCAGGACGTACAGTGCTGTTAGCCTCTATAATTACTGAATTTTCATTTGGAAACTTTGTATTTATCGCCGCCCACGCCGTACCATAAATGCTTGTGCTTAAAAGTAACCCCAATATTACTGCCCTTTCCAGATTTTTACCTTTCATCACCATACCCCTTTCAGCTTTTATACCGGCGCGAAGTTTACTATTTTAAACTTCGCGTTTTGATACAGTAAAATTTATAATTTCATTATATGCAGTAATATTATATCAAACCATCTCCCCCCCCGCAAGCAAAAGTTCGCACGCAAGCGCGAGCGAACTTTCCAGCAGGGGCTTTTTGGGTATGTTTAATAAACGCAAAAACCGCTCCACGCTATCGCACGGAGCGGTAATTTTTGCTGGCACGGCGTATTTTATTTACAAAGAAAAACGGCTTTGGCTTAACTGCGAAATTCAAAAATTGCAATATTAAAATAAAAAAGAACAGCAAAAAACGCTTTTTGAACACTCTGAATAATCATTTTTGCTGTTCTGATACTAAAATATTCTATAATAAATAGAAAAGTAAAAAACTATAATACAGGAAGTGCTGTACTGTGAAACTGCGTTTAAAAACTTGCGGCGGCTAACTCTTTGTGCTAAAGTTCATGCGCGAACAGATTTTATCGTGTTCGCGCACGGAGAAGCCGCAATGTTTTAACGCTGTTGAACAGTATTGCGCTTCCTTTTATTTTAAACTACTATTATTTCTTACTCCTGCTCAACTTCGATATTGCCGTCTTTAAGCACAACTTTTACTTTTGTGCCGCTGCCAATTTCACCGGCAACAATCTTTTTGCCGAGGATATTTTCAACGGTATGTACAATAAGGCGTTTCAGCGGGCGCGCGCCAAAAGCAGGGTCAAAGCCTGCGCTTGCAAGATATGCCACAGCTTCGTCGCTGGCGGTAAGCGTCATATCAAGCTGTTTTTGCAGCCTGTCGCTGAGCTCTTTAAGGATGAGTTTAACAATATCCTTAATCTGTTCTTCCTGCAAAGCCTTAAATACTACAATATCGTCAACACGGTTCAAAAATTCCGGGCGGAAGAAACGCATCAGCATGCTCTGTACTTCTTCGCGTGTTACTTCGCCTTTTTTCTGCATAATTTCGGCAGAACCGAGGTTGCTGGTCATAATAATCAGCGTGTTTTTAAAATCGACAATACGTCCCTGCCCGTCAGTCAGGCGGCCATCGTCAAGCACCTGCAAAAGTACGTTAAATACATCGGCATGGGCTTTTTCAATTTCGTCCAGCAAAATTACGCTGTACGGACGGCGGCGCACTGCTTCTGTAAGCTGTCCGCCTTCATCATAGCCAACATAGCCCGGAGGCGCACCGATTAAGCGCGAAACGGTGTGCTTCTCCATGTATTCGCTCATATCAATACGAATCATGTTGCGTTCGTCGTCAAACAAAATTTCTGCCAGTGCTTTGGCAAGTTCGGTTTTGCCTACGCCGGTAGGTCCAAGGAAGATGAACGAGCCAATCGGGCGGTTGGGGTCTTTAATGCCTGCGCGCGCGCGGATAACCGCTTCGCTGACGGCTTTAACCGCTTCGTCCTGCCCTACTACACGCTGGTGCAGGCGTTCTTCCAGATGAATGAGTTTTTCGCGTTCGCCGCCGTTTAAGCGCGCAACCGGGATACCCGTCCAGGTACTTACAACTTTGGCAATGTCTTCTTCGTCAACTTCTTCTTTTAAAAGTACGCCGTCTTTGTCTTCGGCATCACCTTTGGCAAGGCGCGCCAGTTCTTTTTGCAGCTCCGGCAGGCGGCCGTATTTAAGTTCTGCCAGTTTGTTCAAATCGTAGTTGCGTTCTGCGGTTTCCATGTCATGTTTAACGGCGTCAATTTCCTTTTTAACTTCGCGCACACGGCTGATGGCAGCTTTTTGTGCTTCCCAGCGTTTAACAAGCTCATCGTTGGATTTCTTAAGCTCTGCCAGTTCTTCTTCGATTTTGGCAAGGCGGTCTTTGCTCTGCTCATCGTCCTCTTTCTTCAAAGCCTGCGCTTCGATTTCCAGCTGCAAAATGCGGCGTTTGCTTTCGTCAAGCTCGGCAGGCAGGCTGTCGATTTCGGTACGCAGGCGTGCTGCGGCTTCGTCCACAAGGTCTATTGCCTTATCCGGCAAAAAGCGGTCATTAATATAACGGTTGCTTAACACAGCCGCTGCAACAAGGGCGGCGTCTTTAATACGCACGCCGTGGTGCACTTCGTAGCGTTCTTTTAAGCCGCGCAGAATTGAGATGGTGTCTTCAACATCCGGCTCTTTAACCATAACGGGCTGAAAGCGGCGTTCCAGAGCGCTGTCTTTTTCGATATATTTGCGGTATTCGTTCAGCGTGGTTGCACCAATGCAGCGCAGCTCGCCGCGGGCAAGCATCGGTTTTAAAATATTGCCTGCGTCCATGGCGCCTTCGGCAGCACCGGCACCAACAACGGTGTGCAGTTCATCAATAAACATAATAATCTGCCCGCCGGATTCGGATACCAGTTTCAACACTTTTTTAAGGCGTTCTTCAAACTCGCCGCGGTATTTGGCACCGGCAACAAGAGCTGCCAAATCCAGTGCGTACAGAGTTTTATTTTTAAGGCTTTCCGGAACATCTCCAGCCACAATGCGGCGGGCAAGCCCTTCTACAATAGCGGTTTTGCCAACGCCCGGCTCACCAATCAAAACAGGGTTGTTCTTTTTGCGGCGCGAAAGAATTTCAACCACGCGGCGGATTTCTTCGTCCCTGCCGATAACAGGGTCCAGCTTGCCTTCTTTGGCTTTGGCTGTTAAATCCTGCCCGTATTTTTCAAGCGTCTGTTTCTTTTCGTCGCCCTCGGCGCTGTTGGTATAAGCCATGTACAGCCCTTCGGCTTTGTTTTTGGTAATGCCGTATTTTTTCAAAAGCGCGGTAACATCGCTGTCGCCGTCACTGGCAAGGGCACCAACCAAATGGCAGATATTAACTTCGCCCTGCCCTGCGTTCTGCGCCGCAATAGCCAGCACACGAGCAGCGCCGGTACTCATCATAAGCCCTCTGTCCTGCCCTTTTACGGAAGGTATTTTCTGCACAAGGCGTTTGGCCTCCGCAGTAAAGGTACCGGCATCAGCGCCGGCATTTTTGAGCAGGAACGGGAAAAACCCTTCACTTCCGGCCAGCGCAACTAACAGATGGGCGCAGGTCAGTTCCTGGTTATAATTTATAACAGCCTGCTGCTGAGCAGCTTCCAATATGCTTTTTACTTCTTCACTGTAGCGTTCATTCATAGCGCTAACCTCCTTCAAACTGTATAAACAGTAAAATATTTTACATAAATTTTTATGTGAAATACGCAGGGAAACCGCTTCCGGCGGCGAATATGCAAGTAAATGCTTTTTTCACGGAGGATATTTTATGAATACATCCATGATTGTATACCGTCTTTTTGACGTTGCCGACGAAATTGACCTTGATTTGGTGCAGGCCCTTTGGACCAGCCGCAACAAAATCGCTTCCAGGCTCCGCCTGGACCGTATATCTACCAAGTCTATTACTTTTAAGGACCCGCCGGTTCTTGTTGAGCTTGGTTCCCATGATATGAAGCTGGGCAACGGTACTTACCTTACCGAAGTTAAAGCCCGCATTTTTGATTTAGGCGTTATCAGCCTTATTCTGCGTATTCATTTTGAAGATGATGTAACTTTTGATGAATACATGGATATGTCTATCGTCAGCGAAAACATGCCGGAAGACGAAATCCGTTCTTACCTTGACGCCGTTTTGGAAACCATCCGCCCGGCGTGCAGTAATGAGCGTGTTTCTGACTTTGACGAAGATTTTGTAGTTTATTATTTTCAGGACAAAGTGCCCGAAAACTGGGATATTGTGCCGCTGCTTTTGAAAGACCGCACGCCCGTAAGCCCGGAAACCCGCGCCGAAACACTGGCCAACAGGTTTACTTACGCCGACGACGTATGCTACCTTGCGTGGGATTCCGCAGTTGTGTATGACCCCAGCGGCAGCCTTGACGTGCCCGACCTTCTGGAATTTGCCAACGCCCAGTTTTTGGAACTGCGCTACTACGACAACGCGCTTAACGAAGCCATTGACCGCACTTACGATGAACTGGAAGCCGCCGAAAAAGGCAGCACCGGCAGCCGACAGACAAGCTACCGCAAAATACGCGGCAGGCTGATGGAACTGATGGCCGATGTAAGTACGCTGACAAGCAACATCAACAATGCTTTGCAGGTTACGGAAGATATTTTCTACGCGCGCATTTACACGCGCTATCTCGACCTTCTGCGTGCTTCGGTTTGGAAGGACAACATTGAAAACAAAATGCTTGTCATTCAGCGCAGTTACAATCTTCTTAACGAAGAAGTATCCATGTACCGTTTTGAATATATCGGCATGAGTGCCGTTACGCTTTTGGCAATTATTTTACTTTTAATAATTTACCTTGCTGTGCGTTAACAGCATATTTATTAACAGGGGCATTTTTCTGCTCCTGTTTTATATTATAGCAACAAAAGTCAAAAAGTCAAATATTTTTTGTATGTTTTTGTGATAATTTTTTCGTTATTTTAACTTGACAAATTGACGCTGCGGAAGCAAAATATACACATTACTTTATTTTTTGAGAGGGGAAAGAAAATTATGACACCATCATCAATTTTGAAAGGAACTGCTGTACTGCTTTTTTTGCAGGGCGTCAGCACAGTTGCGCTTAATTTATGCGGCATTAAATTTCCGCCGGCGCTGCTGGCAATGATTCTGCTGCTGGTACTTTTGCTCAGCGGCGTTATAAGGGTGCGTACCATTGAAGATGTCTGCAATATTTTAATAGAAAAAATGGGCATGCTCTTTTTACCGGCAGGCGTAAGCATTTTGCTGTATCTGGACGTTATTCTTGCAGAAAGCACCGCCATTGTGGCTACCGTTATTATAAGCAGTTTTATGATACTGATTGTAACGGCTGTGTTTTTAAACTTTATGCTTAAAAGTAAAGGCGGTGCCGGAAAATGACTTTTTTACCAGAAGCTTTCATCCAATCACCGCTGTTTGGCATTGCACTTACCATAGTTGTTTATGTAATATGCGAAATTATTGTAGATAAGTTTGAACTGAGCATTATTCCGCCGTTTGTACTGGCGTGCCCGATGATAATTGCCTTTATTTATTTTCAGGAACCGTATATTACATACGAGGACTACGAAACAGGCGCAGGCTTTATCAACTTTCTGCTCGGCCCTGCCACCGTGGCGCTGGCCCTGCCGCTGTACAACAACAGGCGCATTATAAAAGAAAACCTGCCGGTAATTATAAGCGGCATTCTTGTTGCCACCGTTACAGGCATAGTCAGCATCTTCATTTGCGGCAAAATGTTCGGCGCAAGCAGCCAGGTGCTGCTTTCCATGATTCCCAAATCCGTAACAACGCCTATTGCCATGGATATTTCTTCCGCTATCGGCGGTATTCCGGCACTTACGGCTGCCTGTGTAATTTTTACAGGTATGCTTGGTGCAACCTTTAACCACAAAATTTTAGAGGCTTTAAAAATTAAAAACAACATTGCCATCGGCCTTTCCATAGGCGCTTCCAGCCACGGGCTCGGCACCAGCGTCTGCGCTGGCAAAAATGCCTTGCAGCTGGCAATCGGCGGCGCTTCCATAGGGCTTACCGGCATAGCTACTTCTATTTTGGCTCCTATTCTGCTGCCGTTTATGGAAAGCTTATTTTAAAATTTAACACTAAATATACGCAAAAAACGGTATTGCCTTTTACGGCAATACCGTTTTTTTATTTTGCGGGCTTTGTTAAATTTATGCCGCACAGCTTCATGCCGCGCTCATATTTGCTGCGTTTTTCCGGTGTTACAGGCACCAGGTTTGCAATCTGCCCTGCATAGGCAAGCAGGTCTTCTTTGGTGCCGCTTTTAATTTCCAGTTCCGTTTCGTTAACAGCACATTCATTTCCGGTTATGCCGGAAATAATTTTGCCGCGGTCAACCGCCAGCTCCACCGTTGTAGCCGCGCTTATTTTAAGCAGGCACAGCCTGCGCTCAACATCAACGGTAAACAGTTTTACAAGCGACTCACCGGCAATAAGTTTTTCCAAATCCGTATCAAAACCTTCTTCTTTAAACCCCTGCAAAACAGGCTTGCCGTCAGGCAAATCAACATTATATTCGTTGCGGCTGGAAAACCCGCCGTGAGCTTCTTTTTCCGTTTTAATGGTGGCTTCGTATTTAGTGCCGTTTTTGCGCACGCGGTAAGCAATGCCGCTGTGCATCAGTTTAAAAGACGGCGTATCGTAATACGAAGTTTCAAGGTGGTGTACGGCTTCGCTGCCGCCGATAATTTTATCCGCTACAAGCGGAGAAGCAAGCAGTTTTTGCAAAGCCTCCGCCCCAATATTAAGTTTTATTTCAATTTCTGCCGGCATTTTTCCACTCCTTTTAGGCGATTGAGCCTCTCAGTTCGGTAAAAATAACTTTACCTTCATCAAGACTGTAAACAGTAGGTTCAAGTTCACGCAAATCCTCCGTGCGCCAGCCTTTATGCTGCTCCTCCAACAGTTTAAGCGCTTCTTCAAGGCTTTCTGCCGCCACAATGGCAATGGCATCAAGATAAAATTCCGTGTTAACGCAGGGTTCCTGTATCATGCTGTGGCTATGGTAGGTTTTGTTATGGCGCCATACATAAAGTTTCATAAACGCACCTTCTTTCCGTGTTCTTTTAAATTAATTATAAACTTTTATCGCCTCCGCGGCAACTTTTAAGGCACAGGCTTTAAAAATTTGCCTTAAACAGCAAAAACCGCCGGAGTAACCCCGGCGGCACTTTGCCATGAATATTAAAATCAATCTCTTAATTTAGCTTTGTAGGCTTCGCCAACTTTTTCCACAACATTTTTAATAACGGCATCAATTTCTTCATCCGTTAAAGTACGGTCATCTGCCTGGAAGGTTAAGTTGAACGCCATGGATTTGTAACCTGCTTCCACCTGTTTGCCGGTGTAAACGTCAAATACTTTTACCTGTTTCAGCAGGCTGCCCGCGTTAGCGCGGATAACTGCCTCCAGTTCTTCCATGGCAACCTCCAGCGGTACAACAACCGCAATATCGCGCGAGGTTGCAGGATATTTGGGCAGATGTACAAACTGCGGCACATGGGATGCACTTGCAACAAGCGGTTCAACTTCCAGTTCCAGCACGCATACGCTGCCGTTAAGGCCGTAGTTTCCGGCAACGGTCGGGTGCAGTTCACCGAACCAGCCAATTACCCTGCCTTCGTATTCAACGGCACAGCTCTTGCCGGGGTGCAGGTAAGGCTGAGCCACCGGCACATATTTTGCGCCTGCAATCTGTAAATTTTCCAAAAGGCCTTCCACAGCGCCCTTCATATCGTAAAAATCAACTTCGTCTTTGGTTTCAGTCCAGTTAATGCTGCTGCGTCTTCCGGCAAGTACGGCACATAAAACAGGTTTTTCTTCAGGCAGTTCTTTAAGCGGCAGAGCCTTGGGCAAAAATACCTTGCCGATTTCAAAAATCTTAACGGATTCTGCCTGGCGGGCCTGGTTATAAGCCGCCGTATTAAGCATACCCGGCAGCATGCTGGTGCGCATTACCTTAAATTCGTCGCTCAGCGGGTTCATAAGTTCAATGGCGCCGCGGCGGCTGTCTGCTTCGTCCAGCAGGATTTTATCAAAAGAATTGGGGTTAATGAAGCTGTAAGTCATAACTTCGTTCAAACCGGCAGCAACAAGATAATCCTCTATTTCTTCGCAAACATCGTCAATTACAGCCTGACGGCCCTGTACCAGCGGCAAATCCGGATTATGCGATTCAATCTTATCATAAGAATGCATTCTGGCAATTTCTTCGCTGATATCGGCGTCGCAGCTGATGTCATAACGCCAGGAAGGAGCGGTAACGGTTAATACACCGCCGTCGTATTCCACGCCGAACTGTAATTTTTTAAGAATATCAACCATTTCTTCAGCGGCAATTTCCACGCCGATACGGCTGTTAATAGCCTGCGGCGTTACGCGGATAACGGCAGGTTTAACTTCTTCCGGATAATCTTCTACGATGCCGCAAACCGTTTCGCAGGCACCCATCTGTTCCAACAGGTGTACGGCGCGGTTTAAAGCATTATGGTTCAGCACCGTATCTACACCGCGTTCAAAACGGCCGGAGGCTTCACTGCGCAGCCCCAGAGCTTTGGAAGTACGGCGGATGGAAGGACCGTTAAAGGTTGCAGCTTCCAGCATTACGTTAACGGTTTCGCCGGTAACTTCGGTTTCCAAACCACCCATAACGCCGCCAAGGCCAACAGCATGTTCAGGGTCGGCAATGGTAATCATGTCCGGGGTTAAAATACGTTCCTGCCCGTCCAATGTTACCAGTTTTTCGCCGTCTGCGGCGCGGCGCACAATAAGTTTATGCCCGCCTACCTTGTCATAATCATAAGCATGCATCGGCTGGCCAAGTTCCAGCATTACATAGTTGGTTACGTCAACAACGTTGCTTATCGGGCGCATACCGCAGGCACGCAGGTGCTTCTGCATCCATTCCGGGCTGGGCCCGATTTTAATGTTTTTCAGTACGCGCACTGCAAAACGGCTGCACAAATCTTTGGCGTCAACTTCAATGGCAGCCATATCAGCAGCACTGCCGCCGGCAGCTTCCTTAACGCTCATATCCGGCATGCGCAGTTCTTTGCCAAGCACTGCAGCAGCTTCACGCGCCAGGCCGATAATATTGGTGCAGTCGCCGCGGTTGGCGGTAAGGTCAATATCAAGCACTACATCGTCAAGGCCGAGCACTTTTTTAATATCCACGCCAACCGGAGTATCCGGCTGCAGGATGAAAATGCCTTCGCGCTGTTCCGGCAGCAAAAGTTTGGCGTCAATGCCAAGTTCAGCCGCGCTGCACAGCATACCAAAGGAATCAAGGCCGCGCATTTTTGCTTTTTTAAGCGTCATGCCGTTCGGCAGATGAGAGCCGATAACTGCTACCGGCACCATATCATATTGGTGAACGTTCTGCGCACCGGTTAAAATTTGCAGAATCTCCGGCCCGCCGACATCCATTTTGCAAATCCACAAATGGTCGGAATTAGGATGGCGCTCAATATGCGTTACCTTGCCGGTAACAACGCCTTCCAGCCCTTCACCGAGATGGTTTACGCTTTCAACTTCCAGCCCTACGCGGGTAAGTTTTTCAGCCAGCTCCTCAGGAGTGACATCAATATCTACATATTGTTTAAGCCAATCAACAGATGCTAACATGGTACCCCTCCTTATTTAAACTGGCGGATGAACCGCAAATCATTTTCAAAGAACAAACGCAAATCGTCAATGCCGTATTTAAGCATGGCAATACGCTCTACGCCCATGCCAAAAGCATAGCCGCTGGTTTTTTCGGGGTCGTAGCCGCTCATGCGCAGTACGTTGGGATGTACCATGCCGCTGCCTAAAATTTCCAGCCAGCCGCTGTTTTTGCACACACGGCAGCCCTTGCCGCCGCAGATAACGCAGGAAATATCAACTTCCGCACTCGGTTCGGTAAACGGGAAATAACTCGGGCGCAGGCGGATGCTTACGCTGCTGCCGAACATTTCCTTGCAGAAGGTTTCCAGTGTGCCTTTTAAATCGGCAAGGCTGATATCCCTGCCCAGCACCAAACCTTCCACCTGATGGAACATAGGCGAATGAGTTGCGTCATAGTCGTTGCGGTATACGGTGCCCGGCGAAATCATGCGGATTGGAGAATCCGGCACGCTTGCCTGCATTTTGCGCGCCTGCATAGGCGAAGTCTGCGTACGCAGCAAAATGTCTTCGGTAATATAAAAAGTATCCTGCATGTCCCTTGCCGGATGGTCTTTCGGCAGGTTCAACGCTTCAAAGTTATAGTAATCGCTTTCAATCTGCGGCCCTTCCAGAACTTCAAAGCCCATGCGCATAAAAATCTTTTTAATTTCGCGCATCGTCAGCGTAATGGGGTGCAGATGCCCGCACTGCGGTTTGCGGCCGGGCAGCGTAATGTCAACCTTTTCGCTGGCAAGACGCTGTTTTAAGGCTTCAGCGTCCAAAACTTCGGCTTTGGCGGCAATAGCTTCTTCCAAAACCTTTTTTACTTCGTTTACAATCTGGCCGATTTTCGGTCTTTCTTCTGCCGGCAGGCTGCCCATGCCGCGCAGGATGTCAGTCATATGGCCTTTTTTGCCAAGATACTTAACGCGCAAATCTTTCAGCGCGTCCACGCTTGCAGCTGTTTCCAGCTCTTTAAGCGCCTGCTCTTTAAGTGCTTGCAGTTCTTCTCTCATACTTAACCTCCCAAAATTCAGCATTCAGGGGCAGGCGGTAAAAATAAAAAAGCCTCCGCCCCTTCAAAGGGGCGAAAGCTGCATAACTTCCGCGGTACCACCCTGTTTTGTACCTCATAACGCCTTAACGCGGCAAACGCCGTTCCTACTTATTTTCAAAACGGATGCTCCAAAGTGAACTTCGGCACAACCTGTATCACGGGGCTTCCAGCCATGGCCCTGCTCTCTGCGTCGCAGTTTATGCCTACTCTCTTTTTCATAGCACAAATTTTATAAATTGACGTGTATTATTATAACACAGCCTTTATTTTGTTGCAAGACGGCGGCGCATGGCTTCAAACATAACTATGCCCCCTGCCACTGCCGCATTAAGCGATTCTGCCCTGCCCTGCATTGGTATAAACACCCTTTTGGCAGCGGCAGCCTTTAAGCTTTCCGAAGCACCGTAAGCCTCGCTGCCCACAACTATGGCCGTGCGCGCGCCAAGCTCCGTCTCATACAGGTTTTGTGCGCCGTCAAGGCAGGTAACCATAATTTCGTAATTGTTTTTATGCGCCCAGCCGGTAAACTCAGCTTCCGGCATATCGCACAAAACAGGCATACGCAAAAGCGAGCCCATGGTAGAGCGCACTGTTTTAGGCGCATAAGCATCGGCGCAGCCCGCCAGCAAAACAACCGCTGCAATGCCTGCCGCTTCCGCCGTACGGATTAACGTGCCGACATTGCCGGGGTCAGCCACACGGTCAAGCACAAGCACAGTACCGTCTGCCACTATAAAACCCTGCGGCTTGCTGCACACCGCCAAAACACCCTGCGGCGCTTCCGTGTCGCTCATTTTTTTCATAACCTGTTCCGTTACGCTGTAAAGCTCAATATTTTTTGCGGCAGCGTCAGCCAAAAGCTGCGCCAGCCTGGTATTTGCAGTATCAGGCACGGCAAAAATCTTCTGCACAGCGGCATAACGCACCGCTTCTTCAACGGCGCGCAGGCCTTCAACAACAAAACTGCCGCTGCGTTCGCGGTACTTTTTCTGTTTTAAATTGCACACATCCTTAACAACGGCGTTGCCAAGGCTTGTAATCTCTTTCATTAAACAATTTCCTCTAAGGCTTTAATGTTCTGATGCTCGCCGATAACAATCATCTCGTCGCCTTCTTCCAAAACCTGCGTCGGTTTCGGGTTAATATAAGTTACGCCTTCGTGCTTGATGGCAACAACGTTAACATTATAACGTTTGCGCAAATCGGATTCAATAAGGTTTTTGCCAACCAGCGAATGTGGAATATTCGTACTCATAAGGCTGATGTTGTTGCTCATTTCAATGTAGTCAACAATGCTGCTGGAAATAAGGTTATGGGCAACGCGCTTGCCCATATCGCGTTCAGGGTAAATAATTTTATCGGCGCCGATTTTTTCAAGCATTTTGCCGTGTACGGCACTGGTTGCTTTAACGGCAACAAAAGGTACGCCCATTTCCTTAAGGTTCAGCGTTGTTAAAAGGTTGTCTTCAAGCGGGCCAATGCCTACAATAACAACCTCGTAGTTATTAATGCCAAGGCTGCGCAGGGTGTTTTCGTCAGAAGCATCTGCACTTACAACATGCGTCAGCTCGTGCGACAAATCCTGCACAATTTCTTCATCACTGTCAACGCCCAAAACCTGGTAGCCAAGCTCATGCAGCGTAAGTGCCACGCTGGTGCCAAAGCGTCCCAGGCCAAGCACCGCAAACTGTTTTTGTTTATTGTTTTTTGCCATTATTTACACCCCATTAACCTATGTTGATATGTTCCGACGGATACCTTATTTTGTTGGTACCGGAACTTAAGAAACTCAAAATAAAAGTTAAAATACCGATACGGCCAATATACATGGTTAAAATTAAAATCCATTTGCCAAACGGCTGCCAGTCGGGCGTAATGCCAATGCCCAAACCTACCGTACCGAACCCGGAAACAACCTCAAACAAAATATCTACAAACGGATAATGCCCGTTATTTATTACCAAAAGCATCATGGTGGCAAAAAGCACCCAGATAAGGCACAGTACAGTAATTACAAACGATTTGTCAACAATCTTTTCATCAATGCGCCTGCCAAACATTACCACATCACGCTGGCCCTTCAGCATGTACCACAGCGAAGCCATAAGCACAATAAACGTGGTTGTTTTAATGCCGCCGCCGGTAGAACCGCTGCCCGCACCGATAAACATCCAGATAATCAGCACAAACAAGCTGCTGTCATGCAGATGCATTAAATCAATGGTATTAAAACCGGCAGTACGCGAGGACACCGCCTGGAAAAACGCTGCCATCCAGCTGTCGAACATGCTCATATTGCCCAAAGTATACGGATTGTTCGATTCAAAGCCCCATAAAAGCAAAGTACCCACAACGTTTAAGCCAACGCTTGTTAAAAGCACTATTTTTGTATGCAGCGAAAAACGCTCCCAGTTCCAGCCGCGCTTTAAATCTTCCAGCACCATAAAACCAAGGCCGCCGAGAGTAATCAAAAGCGCAATGCTTAAATTAATAACGATATCGCCGTGATAATCAATAAGGCTCTTATAATCGCCCATCAGGTCAAAACCGGCATTACAAAAGGCCGATACGGAATGCCAGTAGCCGTAAACAACGCCAATCCAGCCCATATCCTTAACAAAAGCAAAATGCGCCGCCAGAATTGTGCCAAAAAAGAACTCAATTACAAGCGTATACTTAATAATGTTCAGCGCAATGCGTACAACACCGGATATTTCCGTCTGGTTCATAGATTCCTGCAAAAACAGACGCTCACGCAGGCTAACCTTGCGCCCGGCAATAACCATTACCAGCGTCGTCATCGTCATAATGCCAAGGCCGCCGATTTGTATCAGCGCAATCAGCACCATTTTGCCGAACCACGAAAGCTGGTTGCCAACGTCGATAACCGTCAGCCCCGTTACGCACGAAGCCGATATTGCCGTAAACAGCGCGTCCAAAAACGTCAGCCCATGCCTGTCCTGCGTGGAAATTGGCAGCATAAACAAAAGCGCGCCCGTTAAAATAAGCAGCATAAAGCTTAATGCCACCATCTGGCTGCCGTTAAAAGCCTGCCCAATCCAACGCAAAAACTTATTTTCACGCCCCAAGGTATACTCACCTCATTTAAAAACTTTTTGCTAAAATTTTTATTATTAAAGCCATTACGGCTGTTACCACGTATTATACCAAATTATGAAATTTTTGCAAATTTTTACACAAATAAAAAAGACCAACGCGGTAAAACGTTGGTCCTTTAATGCTTAAATTACAGAGCAGCTTTAGCGGTTTCAACCAGTTTTGCAAATGCAGCTGCATCGAAAATTGCCATATCTGCCAAAACCTTACGGTCAAGCTGAATGCCTGCTTTGGTAAGGCCGCAGATAAAGCGGCTGTAGCTCATGCCGTTAGCACGGGTTGCAGCATTGATACGGGCAATCCACAAACGGCGGAACTCGCGTTTTTTAGCACGGCGGTCGCGGCGTGCATAGCTCAATGCTTTCATTACAGTTTCGTTAGCTTTTTTGAACTGTAAATGTTTAGCTCCGCGGTAACCTTTAGCCAGTTTTAAAATATGTTTATGACGGCGGTGTGCAGTTACACCAACTTTAATTCTTGCCATTAGTAATATCCTCCCTTAACTCCACTAATTATGCATACGGCAGCATTTTAACTACGCGTTCATGGTCAGTTTTATGCACTAAAGTAGCTTTGCGCAGATTTCTCTTGCGGGCAGGAGCTTTTTTCTCAAGAATATGGCTCTTATAACCTTTGGCACGTTTAAATTCACCGGAAGCGGTTTTTTTGAAACGTTTTGCAGCAGCTCTGCGGGTTTTCATTTTCAACTTCATTTAAAAAATCCTCCTTATTTACTCGGTTTCGGCGCAACTATCATAATCATGTTTTTGCCTTCAAGTTTGGGCTGTCTTTCAACAACGGCCATCTCTTTAAGCTGGGCAGCCATTTTGTTTAAAAGAACTTCACCCAGTTCCGGATGCGAAAGCTCACGTCCGCGGAACATAATGGTAACCTTTACTTTGTCGCCATCTTCTAAGAAACGCACGGCATTTTTAAACTTAACGTTAAAGTCATGTTCTTCAATGCCGGGGCGCAGCTTAACTTCTTTAATGTCAAATGTTTTCTGTTTCTTACGAGACTCTTTTTCGCGTTTCTGCTGCTCGTAACGATACTTGCCGTAATCCATAATCCGGCACACAGGCGGTTTGGCAGTAGGTGCAATTTCCACCAGGTCGAGATGTTTTTCATAAGCAAGCTGCTGGGCTTCGCGGCCGGACATAATTCCGAGCTGTTCGCCATCGCTGCCGATAACGCGCACTTCACGTGCCCGAATTTCTTCATTGATACGCAAGTTTTCCTTAGCTATGACAAGTCACCTCCAAAATATTTCAGTCAAAAAGAAAAGCGGGCAGAACAAATCCACCCGCGTTAGTACATATCCAACCCTGTCGAGCACAGCTGCAAGGTGAGAAGCGAGCGGCTTCTACTTTGTTACCCGAATATAATAACACAACCATGCAGCCTTGTCAACAAATTATTTAATTATTTTCTTGCGCCGAGCTGGCCGTCAATAATGAACAGGCCGCCTACATTATCGCCAACCATTTGCAGTTTTTCAACAATTTCGGAAGCGCTGGCTTCTTCTTCAACCTGTTCGTCAATAAACCATTTCAAATGGCTCTGGGCAGCGTAGTCTTTTTCTGCCAAAGCTACTTCATACATATCGTGAATGCGGGAAGTAACATATTTTTCATGTTCCAGAACTTTTTTGAACAGTTCCAGCGGAGTGCCGTAATCGGCAGCCGGTGCTTCAATGGCAAGCAGTTCCGGTTTTTCGCCGCAATCCTGCATAAAGCCCATTAATTTAAAAGCATGCTCACGTTCTTCTTCATACTGTGCTTTCAGCCAGTGTGCCATGCCTTTAAAATTTTTAGCTTCCATATCAAGGCTCATTGCCAGATACATATATGCAGAATATAATTCAGCCTGAACCTGCTCGTTAAATGCTTTGTAAACTTTTTTCTTCATATTAAAATCCTCCTTTTTTTGGAAACGCTTTCTTGATGATTTAAGTATAACACAGTCCGCGCATTTAATCAATAATAATTATTTATTTTTTTGTAAAATATTTGTTCATATCGCAAAAATAATAAAAAATTCCGTTTTCTACCGGCAATAAAAAAAGCACCTTAAAAGCATTTTAAACTTTAAGGTGCCGGTAAAAATTATTTTTCTTTCATCTGTTTAACAATCAGCGAAACAGAAGGCTGGCTCATGTTAAATAAATTAGCCAAAAACAATTGTGATAAACCTTCTTCGTGATACAGGCGGTAAATTTCTTCATTGCGCCCATCACGGTTTTTAAAAGGGGTTATCTCCACCGTTTTGCCGTTAACCTTATAACCGTAATCACATAAAACTACCACCATGTAATCACCGTCCGGCTTCTGTGCTTTAATCTCCCAGCAGCGCATGCCGTTTTTGCCGCGCGGCATATAGTTAACGTATTCTGCCGTGCAGTTACCGGCAATTTGCTTAAATTTTGCTTCGCTAAAAGGTACTTTTGCCATTAGAAGCTCCACTGTACCACAGCGTTAATCTGATAGGTTTCGTCGTTATCATGCCCAAAGGATTTTTCAAAATCCATAAACGCATAACTTGCTTTGCTAAGCTGTGTTGCAAAACCAAAGCCAACATCATACCAAGTGCCTTCGTTTTCGTAGCTTAAGGTACTCCAATTACCGTCAGAAGTTTTATCTTTTAAACTAATGTCCTGGTCGCCTAAAAACTCGTGCATTACGTCAGCTTTTAAGTAAACTGTGCTTTGTTTTTCTTCACCAAAATCTTTACCGATTCTGAACCCGGCACGGCCGATTAAGCTGTTAATGCCATCAACACTAACCTTTGTGTTCTGATTGGTTACATAATCTGCACCGGTTACGCGTGCAAGCTGTAATTGTGCCTGCGGCTCAATATACCAGTCATTGCCGATATCTTTTTTGCGCCCATATTCAGCACTGATACTAAACACATTGTTGCTGTAATCACCGGTAATCTTATCTTTAACACCAGCGGCATAAATGCCAAAATCATTCTTCAAATGTCCCCATTTGGCAACATAATCCGCATAATGCCCTTTGTCACCCATCCATGTATCATACAGCCATAAACCATAACGGTCAATTTCGCCTTTGCCGCTGATATTGCTGTAACTTGTATCGCCATGCATATAATCAACAGCAAAACCAACTCTGCGCTCACCATTATCGCACTCTTGCTTTTCGTCATAGCCAAGCTCATACATGGTGTTCTGGCTTCTAAAGGCATTATCCTTACCAATTCTGTCGTGACGGATACGAACCCACATGCCCTGGTCTTCTTCACCATTAATATAACGTGCTTCGCCAAGGCGTTTATTCAGCCTGTCCATATAAATAGCGTTGCTGTAGTTAGCACGGCTCATGCCTACAATAGTTTTACCGGTATTATTTAATTCACGTGAATGAACATCAATAATTTTATAATTGGTAATTTTACTTTCTTCATTTGCGAAGGTTTCTATGCCTTCTTCTTTATCTTCAAAAAAGTCTTTTACCGCATCTGACCCGGGTTTTATTTCATCAAAATTTTCCCCGCCATTATAATCGTTATTTTCTAAATGACCTTCATATGCGTCTTTGCCGACTTTATATTTAACATCAAATGCACCGGCATTATAAACAACTACATTTTTAAAATTAACATCATTGTTATCAATAGTGGCAAATCTTAAACCAGTTTCGCCAATTTCTTCACTGGTTACAGCATCATCCAAAATTACGTTATATTCGCCATTGCTGTTTTTAATATACAGCATATCGCTGTTGGCTTTGTCAAAACCATCTAAATTCATTCTAAAATTAGCATTGCCATTTAAAGTACCAACAGTTAACGCATGTGCAGATGTATTTCTGTCAGTTTGTGCTCCCGTTAAATCAATTATGCTATTATCGTCAGCATCAATTACAGTTACCCAGCTTTGTCCATTAACATTCCAGCGGCTCCCCTCATCAAGTTTTAAATTTACAGTACCGTTCTTTTCAATTACATCACTAAACTGCGGGGCAAAAAAGCTGTTTCCGTTTTTCTTACCAGCATCCATATAATCATCTATGCGTCCGGTAAGCACACCATTTTTGCCCATCTCAAGGCTTACTGTGCCGCCGTTACCAGCCAGTACATCACCATTAACAACTAAAGCGCCATTGCCGGATTCACGTTTAATTTTCACTTTACCGCCGCTTGCACCGACAATATCACCATAAATGCTGCTTGTAACGTCACCTTTTAAGTTAATATCAACAAGCCCTTCACCATTTTGTTTTCCCCCTGCACTTTTTAACCCGGCAACTACTGCAAGATGCACATCTTCACCGGCACTTCTTGTTGCAGATTCGTCATCAAAATAGTTAGCATTAATGTTTACAGCACCATCAACATTAATTGTGCCGTCTTTACCGGAGGCCCACAAACCCTTATTGCCGGAAAGAACATTTACCACGCCATTATCGGCTTTAATATTAACCGTTGCTTTAATATTAACCGTTGTTTGAGTGTTTGCGCCGTTTTCTGCATAAACAGCAGCAGTATCTTTGTCTGTATTGGTATCTGTTGCGCGAATCAGTACATTGCCATTATCAGAAGTAATATCAACCTTGCTGTTTTCAAAAGCAATAACACCATAATCGCCGCCCTGTACAACAACATCATCAGCTGCCTCTATAACCGCATTAGTTTTATAATCAGTATTTTTTAAAGTATTCAATTTATTTGAATAACTTGTTGTAACAGAGCTTGCCATAATACCAGCTTTAGCGCCACTTACATTAACAATGCCTTTTGAAGTGATATTTAAATACGCCGTTTTATCTGTTTTTACCGGTATATTCATAGTAATATCATCATTAGCTAATTTATTTAAAATTCGTATACCAAATTCTTCTCCGCCACTAATATTAACACTCTTACCGGCATTAATATTCATAGTATTATAAATGCCGCCATTATAATACTTACCATCACTTTGTACGTCTATTTTATTATTATCAAGAAGTAAACCATTTTTACCACCGATAATATTTACAGAGCCATTTTCAGCTTTAACATTTACCTCGCTTATAAAATTAGGAAACTTATCAGACAACTTAATAGTAGAATATGTACGGTTATCACCATCAAATGCCGTACCATCAGATGTTATGTTAACATCGTCATTATCACTTATAATACTTAAATTTCTACTTCCCGGCTGATAATAAACACCATTTTCTTTACCATAAATATTTACAGTACTACCGGCTTTAAGTTCAGCAGTTTTTATTCCATCTTGAAATGGTTGCATATCGCTATATACACCATTTTCCAACTCACCAATAATATTCAGTTTTCCATTTACGGCTTTCACATAAGTTGTACCAATATTTTTTTGAAATTCAGATTCATTATTTGGACTTTTTTTATCCCCGCCAAATATATTTAAGCCAACTACTTCACCTATTAAAGTCATATTGTTATTTGCAGTCAAATTTAAAATACCTTTGGTATTTACTGCTTCACCACCAATATATTGCGGTTCTCCAGTCCAATGTTCATTATTAATTATTGCATTTGCTTTAATATAAATAGTATCAGCAGAATAATCTCCTACACCATTGTTATAAATACCATAAACAACAGAATCTATATTCATGTTTTTATTTATTTTTATAGATAACTCACTTTGTTCTGGTACGCCTTCATTGCCAGTACGTATACCTGCATAAAAAGCTTTCTCATTTTCTTTTAAATTATTACCCGTAATCACTAAATTATTTGCTTCAATTTCAGATTTTCCACTTTCTTCTGCATCAATTGCTGCATAGTCATCAGCACCTAAAAGATTTCCATTAATATATTCTTCTTCTAATATATTATCCTTTTTGATAATAATATTGTCTATACCTTTTATGCTTAAATTTCCAAAAGTATTAACATGTATACCTTTGTGCATCTCACCCGTAATATTTAAACTACTTTTACCATCACCTAAAATATTTATGAAACCATTAGTATTACTACTATCAATATTATTTACAACTATACCTCCATTATATCGTCCCTTAATAAACATATCAGCATTTTTTAAATTAATATTTATAATATTAGAATAATCGCCACTATCACCACCTACTCTTATAATATCCCTGTGTAAAACACTACCAGTAGTTGTATTAGTTAACTGCATCTTAACACGATTATTTTGTTCTTCTCCACCAATTGTAATAGTTAAAACTTCATTTTGTTTAGTTGCATTACTTATCTTACCAATTAACGCTGTTTTAAAGCGACTAGATAAATTGCTTTTTATATTTCTATCTATTATCAAACCACCCTTAAAATCATAATCACCTGCTGTATCTATTGTAATACCAGTATCATTAGAAGGATGCGTATATATATATTCATTCTCATAAGTCCCATCTTTAATTTTACCTGCATATACATTACCTTGCAATAAACTTATCATCACCAATGTTGCAAGTAAAGTTTTCTTTTTCATATCTTTCAACCCTTTCTGTTTTCTACTAAAGCGTATAATGCCAATATCTTGTTAATTTATTTTATCACAAACTCCCCCCCATCAAGACATTTTGGTTTGCGTATGTCTTACTTTTACTGGTCTTGTTGTAACAGGCTTTGCTTTCGTAGATTAACGTTTTTTTACAGGGTGCTGAATCGATTCCCACAAAAATCAAACCTTTTAATGTAACATAAAAATTTTTGCAAAAACAGTCTTGTTTTTTTGCCTGCGTTTTTGTTATTATAGTTTTCGCCGCTTTTTTGGGTGCGCACCGCTAAACGGCAAAATAATTTTTAAGGAGGCTTCACCTTTTTTGATGAAACCTGATTTTACTATTAACAAAAATTTTAAAATTGATGTGGAAGAAACCAGTAATGCACAGCACACCCAAAAATTAATTACTGCCGCCCAAAACGGCGATAAAGCGGCAATGGAAAAACTTTGTACTGCTTTTGAACCTTTGTTCCGCAGTGAAATGCGCCGCGATATGTTTTATAATGCCCTGGGCTTTGAGGAGGGGTTAAGCCTTGCTAGGTTAAAGTTTATTGAACTTGTATTAACCTACAACGGAGCTGATTATGAACATTTTGCAGGATATGTAAGATGCCGTATTCACTTTGCACTTTACGATGAAGTGAAGAAAGTATGGGCGGATGAAAATAAAAAAGCGCCCCTGCCCGATAGTGAGGCAGAAGGCGCTGAGTTCAGCGACGATGTTATTGAACGTGAGGAATTAAGTATTTTATTAAAACTGGCGCTTAATAAGTTAACTGCCAAACAGAGGCAAACTATTGAGGCGCTTTACATAAATGGTTACAGCGGCAGGGAAACTGCCGAGCTGTTAAACTGCTCGCCTGCCATGGTTACCAAGCACCATAAGCAGGCCTTAAAAAACTTACGCAGCAATATTGCGTAATTCAGGTTTTATTTTAAGCGCTGATTTGCTGCTTATATAAAAAAATCGCTGTACCAAAAAGTACAGCGATTTTTATTTTATGTTTTATTATTTTTTCTCTGCAATTTCTTTTTGCAGCATGGCGATAAATTCATCCTGATTCATAGCGCCAATGTCGCCTTCGCCGCGGCGGCGTACTGCAACGGTGCCGTTTTCAACTTCTTTTTCGCCAATTACAAGCATGTACGGAGTTTTCTGCATTTGTGCTTCACGGATTTTGTAACCGATTTTTTCATTGCGGTCATCCACGTGTACGCGCAAACCAAGTTTAAACATTTTATCGTACAGTTTTTGTGCGTAGTCGTGCTGTTTGTCGGTAATCGGCAGAATGCGGACCTGGCACGGAGCAAGCCATGCGGGGAACGCGCCGGCATAGTGTTCAATTAAAATGCCGATAAAGCGTTCAATAGAACCATAGGCAACGCGGTGAATCATTACCGGACGGTGTTTTAAGCCGTCTTCGCCGGTGTAGGTTAAATCGAATTTTTCTGGCAGCAGCATATCAAGCTGAATGGTGCCGCACTGCCAGGTACGTCCGATGGAGTCGGTAAGATGGAAGTCAATTTTCGGGCCGTAGAATGCGCCGTCACCTTCGTTAACAGTGTACGGCAGGCCAAAGTCTTCCATAGCGGCTTTAAGGCCGTTGGTTGCTTTTTCCCAGGTTTCGTCATCACCCATGCTGTCATCTGGGCGGGTAGAAAGTTCTGCGTGGTATTTCAGGCCGAAGGTTGCATATACTTCGTCAAACAGGCGGATGGTTTCCTGAATAACATCTTTAATCTGTTCGGGCATCATAAAGATATGGGCATCATCCTGCGTGAAGCAGCGTACACGGAACAGGCCGTGCAGTGCGCCGCTCAGTTCGTGGCGGTGTACAAGGCCAAGTTCGCCAACGCGCAGCGGCAGTTCGCGGTAGCTGTGCGGATGGGTACGGTAAAACAGCATGCCGCCGGGGCAGTTCATCGGTTTTACGGCGTAATCGGCTTCATCAATTTTGGTGAAGTACATATTGTCGCGGTAATGGTCCCAGTGTCCGCTGCGTTCCCACAAAGTGCGGGAAAGAATCATCGGGGTCTGAATTTCGTAGTAACCGTAGCGGCGGTGTACTTCGCGCCAGTAATCAATAAGGGTATTTTTAATAATCATGCCGTTGGGATGGAAGAACGGGAAGCCCGGGCCTTCATCCTGAATGCTGAACAAATCGAGTTCTTTGCCGAGTTTGCGGTGGTCGCGCTTGGCGGCTTCTTCCAGCATGTGCAGGTAAGCGTCAAGTTCTTCTTTGCTGGGGAAAGCGGTGCCGTAAATACGCTGGAGCATTTTGTTGTGCTCGTCGCCGCGCCAGTAAGCGCCGGCAATGCTTTGCAGCTTAAAGGCTTTAACACGGCCGGTGGAAGGGCAGTGCGGGCCTGCGCACAAATCGGTAAAATCGCCCTGGGTATAGGTGCTGATGATTGCGTCTTCCGGCAAATCGTTAATAAGTTCTACCTTATATTTTTCGTTTTTCTCCTCAAACATTTTCAGTGCTTCGGCGCGGGGAATTTCTGCCCTTACCAAAGGAATGTTGGCTTTAATGATTTTTGCCATTTCTTTTTCGATAGCGGCCAAATCTTCCGGAGTGAAAACATGCTCGCTGTCAAGGTCGTAATAAAATCCGTTGGCAATGGCAGGGCCAATGGCAAATTTTACATCCGGGAACAGGTGCTGAATAGCCTGTGCCATTACATGCGCCGCAGTATGGCGGATAGCGTGCAGGCCTTCTTCGCTTTCGGGCACAACAAATTCTACGCTGGCATCATGGCTCAGCTTATCGGACAGGTCTTTGTTCTGTCCATCTACAACAGCAAGCAAAGCCTGCTTGCCAAGTTTTTGAGAAAGGCTTTTGGCAACTTCAAGCAAGGTTACGTTGTCTTCGTATTCCCTTACGCTGCCGTCTTTTAAAGTAACTTTAACCATAATTTTACCTCCTGAATAAAATAAAAAACTCCATCCCTTATGTAAGGGACGGAGTTATCCGCGGTTCCACCCTAATTGGCTGCTTGGGCAGCCCTCTTAGTTAACCGTTAACGCCGGTATACGATGCCGCCTACTGCTGTTTCGGGGCATAGTTTGAAGGTGGTTTGGCAATTACCGTTCCCAACTGCTCTCAGCCAAGGCAGTTTTTTCTGTAAGGCCGCTTTAAATGCCTTTTCCTTCGCATTACTGATGTAATATTGATTTACTACTATATTATAAGCATCAGGGCAGCAGTTGTCAAACCTTTAGCAAATAAATTTTTTAACTGGAAAAAAAACGTAAATAAATTTATAATAATACAAGGCAATGTAAAAATGTTTGGTGGAGATGGTTAAATGCGTTTTAAATTTTATAAAGCCATGCTGAAAATATTATTTGCCGCGCTGTGTACTTTTTTAATGGTGCCGGGCGTACAGGCAAAAGAAAAATACAAGGGCACATTTATTTATATTCCGCTTGATGACAGGCCGGTTACTTACAGCTACCCGGTTAAAAATTTACAGGCTGCCGGTTATGAAATACTGACGCCGCCGGAAAAATACCTTGCTTCGGCAGACCGCACCGGCGACCCGGACAGGCTTTGGCAGTGGCTGGTGGAAAATGCGCCTGACGCCGATGCGGCAGTAATATCTTCGGACGCGCTTATTTACGGCGGGCTGGTTGCCAGCCGCACGCATTTTTTTGACGAAACAACCTTGCAGGCACGTGTTCAGCGTTTGGAAATGCTGCGCGAAAGGCTGCCCATGCCGCTTTATGTGTATTCTACATTAATGCGTACGCCGCGTGCAAGTTTCGGCAATGTTGAGCTACCGTATTACAGCAAAATCGGGCCTGCCATTTTCCGTTATTCCGAACTTTTAGATAAAGAGGACACCACCGGTTTAACGCTGCGCGAAAGCCTTGCAAAGCAGGCCATAAAAAACAACCTGCCGCAGGCCGATTTAAACGACTGGCTGCAAAGGCGTTTAAAAAACTACCATGTTAATAAATCGCTTACGGAGCTTACCGCAAAATACCGTTTTCATTATCTTGCCATAGGCAAGGATGACAATGCGCCGCTTTCGGCAACGCATATGGAAGCGCGTTACATAAAGCGCAATGCTTTTGCGCTTTCCGACCAGATTTTTCAGATTATACCGGGTGTTGACCAGCTTGGCATGCTGCTTTTAACGCGCGCCGTTAACGAAAAGAACCGCGAGCACCCGCTTGTTTACACTTATTATGCCGAAGGCACCGGGCGTACCACAATACCGCAGTATTCCGACAGCACGCTTGGCGAATCCGTGCCGGAACAGATACTTGTTGCCGATGCACGCCCTACCGTTAACGCCGCCGAAGCCGATTTTATTTTGGCAGTTAACACGCCCAAAGACGGCGTAATGATGGATTCAACCGCGCCAAGCAACCAGTTTTTCGCCTCGCCGCGCGACAAAAAATATATCGGCGAGCTGGAAAAATTTTTAAACAGCGGCACAAGGGTTTCACTGGCAGACGTTACATATTCCAACGGCGCCGATAACGGCTTTATGAACGAATTTGCCAACCGCGGCAATTTGGAAAAACTTACCGCGTATAACGGCTGGAACACCGCCGACAACACCATTGGCTTTGCCATTGCCCAGGGCATTTTAGCCCCGCAGATAAGCGCGGAGGACAACGCACTGCTGATGCGTCTGCGCCTTGTTGACGACTGGTTCTACCAATCGAACGCACGGCGTGATGCCACGGACTTTTTGGAACGCAGCGGCAGCAGCGAAGAAGTTTATAAGCTCGGCAGTTCCAAAAAGCATGTTTCTGCGCTGGCTCAGGATGTATGCAATGAGCTTGCACGCAAATACCCCTTTACCGAAGATTTTAAATTTAAAGTAGGTTTTCCGTGGGACAGGCTTTTTGAAATAAGCGTTACGCCCACAGACAAAAAGAAATAAGCATATACAGCAAAACTCCCGAAGCGGTAAACTTCGGGAGTTTTTATTTTGGCGTTATTTTGCAAAATTCTTTTCTTTATAGGGGCACAGCTCTGTCAGCATGCATTCGCTGCACAGGGGTTTGCGCGCTTTGCAAATTTTGCGGCCGTGCCAGATAAGCCAGTGGTGGGCATCGCTCCATTTTTCCATAGGTATTGCTTTTTGCAGTTCTTTTTCCGTTGCAAGCGGGTCTGCACCCTTTGCAAGCCCCAGCCGGTGCGAAACGCGGAAAACATGCGTATCTACGGCAATGGCCGGCACATTGTAAATAATGCTTGCTATTACATTGGCCGTTTTTTTGCCGACACCCGGCAGCGTCATCAGTTTTTCAATGGTATCGGGCACGGTGCTGTTGTATTCCTGCACCAGCATATGGCAGGTTGCCAGAAGGTTTTTGGCTTTGGCGCGGAAAAGGCCGCAGTCGCGGATTTCGTTTTCCAGTTCTTCCTGCGTAAGCGCGCCCATTTTTTCGGGCGTATTATATTTAGGAAAGATGCGTGCCGTAATTTTGTTGACACGTTCATCAGTACACTGGGCGGACATAATTACCGCCACCAAAAGTTCAAACGGCGAATTGTAATTAAGCGCTGTTTTGGTATCTTTATATGTTTCTTCAAGTACTTTTAATATTTCTTCACGCTGCTGCTTGCGCATTAGTTGGTCAGGCTCCTTACAGGTGCGGGTATTCTGCCGCCGCGGGCAATAAAGGCATCGGGCTTGAATTTGCTTACGGCAATAACCGGCGCATAGCCCAAAAGCCCGCCAAATTCTACCCTGTCGCCCACTTTTTTGCCCGGCACGGGTACAAGGCGCACTGCTGTGGTTTTATTGTTAATCATGCCGATTGCGGCTTCATCGGCAATAATTGCTGAAATGGTTTCTGCCGTAATATCGCCGGGTACAGCAATCATATCAAGGCCTACGGAGCATACGCAGGTCATAGCTTCGAGTTTTTCCAGCGTCAGGCTGCCGCGTTCAACGGCGGCAATCATGCCGGCATCTTCGCTGACGGGAATAAAAGCGCCGCTTAAGCCGCCGACATAGCTTGACGCCATTAAGCCGCCTTTTTTAACCGCGTCGTTAAGCATTGCAAGTGCGGCTGTTGTACCGGGGCCGCCGGTGCTTTCAAGGCCGATTTCTTCAAGAATGTGGGCAACACTGTCGCCAATGGCAGGCGTCGGCGCAAGAGAAAGGTCGATAATGCCGAACTGCGTATTTAAGCGGCGTGCTGCTTCCTGCGCAACCAGCTGGCCTACGCGGGTAATTTTAAACGCCGTCTTTTTAATGGTTTCGGCAACGGTGCCAACATCGGCGCCGCGTACGGATTCCAGCGCGTGTTTTACAACGCCCGGGCCGCTGACGCCTACATTAATAACGCTTTCCGGTTCGGTAACGCCGTGGAAAGCACCTGCCATGAAGGGGTTATCCTGCACGGCATTGCAGAAGATTACAAGTTTGGCGCAGCCGATAGCATCACGGTCGGCCGTTAAAGCGGCTGCTTCTTTAACAACGCGGCCCATTTCGGCAACGGCATCCATATTAATGCCGCATTTGGTAGAGCCTACGCTGACGGAAGAACAAACAATCTGCGTTTCGGCAAGTGCTTCCGGAATGGAGGCAATCAGTTTGCGGTCGCCGTTGGTGTAGCCCTTATCGACAAGCGCGGAAAAACCGCCGACAAAATCAACGCCGATGGTGCGGCCTGCGTCATCAAGAGCTTTGGCCAGCGGCACATAGCTTGCTGCGTCGCAGCTTTCGCCAACAATGGCAACAGGAGTTACGGATACGCGCTTGTTAATAATGGGCACACCGAGTTCCGTTTCCAGCTCCTGCCCTACTTTAACAAGGTTTTCTGCTTTTTTGGTAACTTTATCGTAAATCTTCTGCGCCGTTACCTTAATATCCGGATGTGCGCAGTCACGCAGGCTGATGCCCATGGTAATGGTGCGCACGTCAAGATTATTTTCGGTAATCATGCGTGTGGTTTCTAAAACGTCTTTAATTTCAAACATAGGCGGCCTCCTAAATACGGTGCATAGCCGTAAAAATTTCTTCGCTCTGCACGCGGATTTCCACGCCTATTTCATTGCCAAGCGCAGTAAACACATCTTTTAATTTATCAAGCTGCAAATCGGCTTTTTCCATATTAGCAATAAGTACCATGTTAAAAAAGCCATCCATAATATTCTGGTTAATATTAAGGATATTAATGTTATGCTCTGCCAGTACGTTGCTGGCGCGTGCAATAATGCCTACTCTGTCTTGACCTACAATTGTTACAACTATGCGCATTTTTGTTCCTCCTCTTAAGGGGCCTTAAAATTATAAATATGTTATATTTTACCATAAAATGAGTGGTAAGTGTTCAATTTTCCAAAAATATTAATTATCTTTGTACACTCGTGCGCAGTTGTATGGCTTCGGCAATGTGCGCCGCTTTTATAGCTGCGCTGCCTTCAAGGTCGGCAATGGTGCGGGCAACTTTAACAATGCGGTCATGCGTGCGTGCGCTGAGCCCAAGCGCGGCAAAGTATTTGCCCAGCATGGCTTCGGCCTGCGGCTCCAGTTTGCAGTATTTATTAAGCTGCTTTTTGTTCATCTGCGCGTTGCAGTGCACGCCGCTGCCTTCAAACCGTCTGCGCTGCACGCCGCGCGCTTTTACAACGCGGCTGCGTATAACGGCAGAACTTTCTCCTTCGGTTTTGTCTTTTAAGTCGTCATATTCAAGGCGCGGCACTGTTACCTGTATGTCAATGCGGTCTAAAAGCGGGCCGGAAATTTTGCGTCGGTAACGCTCAATTTCGTGCGGGCGGCAGGTACAGCTGTGAACCTTATCGCCCAAAAATCCGCAGGGGCACGGGTTTTGAGCGGTTATTAAAATCAGCCGTGCGGGGAAAGACAAGCTTGCCTGCACGCGGCTGATTGTTACCACGCCGTCTTCCAACGGCTGGCGCAGAACCTCCAGCGCCTGGCGTGAGAACTCCGGCAGTTCATCCAAAAACAGTACGCCGTTATGGCTGAGCGTAACTTCGCCCGGCTTCGGCACGCTGCCGCCGCCAATTAACGCGCTTGCCGATACCGTATGGTGCGGGCTGCGGAAGGGTCGTTCAAGCACAAGCTGTTTTTTGCCGTTTAAAAGCCCGGCAATGCTGTAAATTTTGGTTATTTCCAAAATTTCATCTTCCGTCATCGGCGGCAATATGGTTGGCAAACGGCGTGCCAGCATGGTTTTGCCGCTGCCCGGCGCGCCAACCATCAATACGTTATGCCCGCCTGCCGCGGCAATTTCCAGTGCGCGCTTAACAACCTGCTGACCGCGCACTTCGGCAAAATCAACATCGCCGCAGCCTGCCGTTTCCGTGCCAAACTGTATTTTTGGCAGCGGCGTTAAACGCTCCTGCTTTTTCAAATGGCTTACAAGCTCGCTTAAACTGGCAGGCGTATATACATCTATGCCGTCCACCAGTTCGCCTTCCACCGCGTTGCCCTGCGGTATATAAATTTCGCGCCAGCCGTGTTCACGGGCATATAAAATCATCGGCAAAACGCCTGCAACCTGGCGTATACTGCCGTCAAGAGCAAGTTCGCCCACAAAAATTTTACCTTCTGCTTCTTCCTGCAATAAGCTTCCGGCTGCCGTTAATATGCCAACGGCAATCGGCAAATCAAGGCTGCTGCCGTCTTTGCGCAAATCGGCCGGGGCAAGGTTTACGGTAATGCGCGTCATGGGAAACATCAGCCCGGAATTTTTCAGCGCCGCCCTTACGCGCTCGCGCGATTCCTTTACCGCCGTATCAGGCAGGCCGACAATGTCAAATCCCGGCAGCCCGTTGGATATATCAACTTCAACAATTATTTCTTCACCATTAATACCACAAACAGTTTCCCCGAAGGTTTTTGCGTACATTATATCTCCCCTAAAAACAATTTTGCAGATGGCGCAATTTTGCCTTGCCGTCATCTGCCACAATTTCTATTACATCAAAAGCTATTTTATTGTACCCTCCGCCGCACTGCTGCAAATAGTGCAACGCCGTGGTGCGGATTTTCTGCTGCTTGGCATAAGTTACCGCCATGCCCGGCGTGCCAAACTTTAAGCTGCGGCGCGTTTTAACCTCAACAAACACCGCTCCGCCGTCTTTAGCCGCAATTATATCAATCTCTCCGCGGCGGCAGCGGTAATTACGCTCCACTATGCTGTAACCGTGCCGCAGCAAATAAGCGCAGGCCGCATCTTCGCCGCGCCTGCCAAAATCACTGCGCCTGTCAGCCATCAGCTTCCTCCGGCAGGCGGATTATTTTATTAGACACCGGTTCGGCCGGAGGCAGGTGCATGCTTTTTACCGGTTCATAGCTGCGGCGGTGCCAGCTTGTTGCGCCGTATTCCAGCACTGCCTGCATATGTTCCGCGCTGCCGTAGCCTTTGTTATGCGCCCAGCCGTACTGCGGATACTCTGCCGCAAGCTGTTCCATCATTCTGTCACGGGTAACTTTTGCTATTACAGAAGCCGCCGCTATCGAAGCGCTGAGAGCATCGCCGTGAATAAGTGAACAGGTTTTAATATTTCCTGCCTGCATAGGCATGGCATCTATAAGCGCCGCCTGCGGGCGGATTTTTAAACTTTCAAGCACTTGCGCCATGCCTTCCTGCGTGGCACGGTAAATATTAAGCCTGTCGATATTGTAAACGCTTACTATATTAACCGAAACCGCGAGCGCTTTTTCCAAAATTTCCCCGTAAAGCTGCTCACGTTTGGCTGCCGTAAGTTTTTTGGAATCGTTCAGCCCTTTAATAAAAACATTCTGCGGCAAAATAACCGCGCCTATAACCATAGGCCCGGCCAGCGGCCCGCGCCCGGCTTCATCAACGCCTGCCACAAACTGCGCCCCGTCATTATAGCAGTTATTTTCGTACATCAGCATTTTGGCAAAACGTTCGCGCTCCGCCTGTTCTGCCTGCTGTTTTTTATAATAAGCTGCTACGAGTTTCTGCACGCCGCTGCGCCCGTCTTTGGCAAGTTCTGCCAAAAGTTCTTCATTCGGGTTATTGGCAAGCAGTTCTTTTATTTCTGCAATTTTCATCTTTACAGCCCCTTAAACAAAAAGCCGCTTACAGCGGCTTTAATTTCAGTTATTATTTATCTGGTTCATCCAGTGTTACACGGCCGGTTTTGCCGCTGCGGAAATCACGCAGAACAAGCTGCACCACTTTATCAAGGTCAAGCAGCCCGCCGCTTTTCAGGCAGCCGCGGCTTACGGCAATTTTTTCAAAAACGTCCTGCACCGGTGCTTCCGCTTCAAAATCAACGGCATATTTGTCTTTTAACAATTGCGGATAAGCGGCAATCAATTTTTCCGTTAAAAGCCATGCAGCCTGCTCACGGTCATACACATCTTCTTTAATGGCACCGGTAAGGGCAAGGTTAAGCCCAATCTGCGGGTCATCAAACTTTGGCCACAGCACGCCCGGCGTGTCTAAAAGCTCCAGCCCTTTGGCAATGGTAACCCACTGCTGCCCGCGCGTAACGCCCGGTTTATCGGCCGCCAGCACTTTGTTTTTGCCAACAAGCCTGTTAATAAGCGTCGATTTGCCTACATTAGGTATGCCGACAATCATAACGCGTATGGAACGGTTTTTTACGCCGCGCTTCAGCCATTTGTCTATTACAGGCTGCGCCGCTTTCTGCACGGCAGCTACAAGCTGTTTTACGCCTTTGCCTGTATTGCAGTCGATAACGCATACCGGCAGCCCGTTATTTTTAAAAATTTCTTTCCACGCTTCGGTTTTGGCAGGGTCTGCCATATCAACCTTATTTAAAGCTATAATTTTAGGCTTCTGCCCCAAAAGCTGGTTCAGCATGGGGTTGGTGCTGCTGCGCGGCACACGTGCGTCAAGCATTTCCACAACCACGTCCACCAGTTTAAGCTGCTGCTCCATCATACGCTTGGCTTTGGTCATATGGCCGGGAAACCACTGTATTTTAAAGTCCATTTATAACACTCTCCCTGTCAGGGCAGCATGCGCCATCTGTCAACCGGCCAGAATGCCAGGCTGGCTTTGCCTTTAACCAAATCCAGCGGCACAAAGCCTACATCGGCAAAACGGCTGTCCTCAGAGTTGTTTCTGTTATCGCCCAGTACAAAAATATGCCCTTCCGGCACAACGGATTTTCTGTAATCAGAAAGGTTCGGCCCTTTGGGGTCTTCCTTCCATGTGTAAGGCTCGTCAATTTCCGTGCCGTTTACAAGCACTTTGCCGCTGCGCATTTCAACGGTATCGCCTGCCGTGGCAATAACGCGCTTAATAAAATCGCGGCTTTCGTCTTTAGGGTAACGGAAAACAATAATTTCACCCTTCTGCGGGTCGCTTACAAAATAGGTAAACTTGTTTACCAAAAGCCTTTCATGGTTTACCAGCGTCGGGTACATGGAAGAACCTTCTACCATATAAGGCTCTACAATAAAGGTTCTGATGCAGAAGGCCAGCGCCACCGCAACAATAATGGAAACCAGCCAGTCGCTGACCGTATCCTGCCAGGAAGTTTTTTGTTTGCTCATTTTATTTTCCGCTCCTTTTTCTGCCGTAACCATACGGCCTGCCAACGTTAATATTCCAACACAATGTGCGTGTTTCTACAACTTATACAGTATGCTTTCTTATACTAACAAACATTAGCCTATTTGTCCATACTGTTCACGCTTTTGACACATAAAAAAATATTATACTATTAACGATTTTACTTGCATTATAGCACGCGTTTGTTGTAAAATTCTTTTGTTGTGCTGTACATTTTTTGTAGTAAATTTTACATTCAGCCCTGCTTGCGGCAGGATTTTTAAATTGAATAGCCAATATAATAATATTGTACACTATTTCTTGTATGTAAATTTAACATTTTAAAGGTTAAAGGAGCATGAAGCATATGACACAAATTAGTATCGCCGTTATCGGCAGCTGCAATATCGACGTTGTTGTCGAAGCGCCGAAACGTCCGCTGGCTGGCGAAACCATTTTGGGCAGCCGCCTTATTATTGCCCAGGGCGGCAAGGGGGCAAACCAGGCAGTTGCCGCAGCAAGGCTCGGCGCCAAAGTTTATATGGTTGGCTGCGTCGGCGGCGACGATTACGGCCGTTCCGTAATTAAAAATTTTGAAGCGAACGGCGTTGATACTGGAAACGTAAAGGTTGTGCCCGGCGTAACTACCGGCACCGCGCACATTACGCTTGCCGAAGGCGATAACAGCATTATTGTTATTAAAGGCGCCAATGACCTTGTAACGCCTGAACTTATAGATGAAGCCTGGCCGCAGATTGCAGGCTGCGATATGGTTATGCTGCAGCACGAAATTCCTGCCGCAGCTATTGCCCACACCTTAAAAAAATGTGCGGAAGCCGGAGTAAAAGCATTGCTGAACCCGGCGCCTGTTCTTGAAGGCGCACAGGACTGGGCCAAAGACGCCGCCTTTATAACGCCTAACGAACATGAAGCGCAGGCTCTTTTCCCCGGTAAAAGCACCGAAGAAATACTTTTGGAAAACGAAGGCCGCCTTTTAATGACGCTTGGCAGCAAAGGCGTTGCCTATGCCGAAAACGGCGCAATTAATACCGTGCCCGCCTTTAAAGTGCAGGCAGTTGATACTACCGGCGCAGGCGACACTTTCAACAGTGCTTTCGCAGTTGCACGCGCTTCCGGCAAAACCATGGCCGAAAGCATTACTTTTGCCAATGCGGCAGCCGCCTTATCCGTACAAAAAATCGGCGCACAGGGCGGAATGCCTTATTTAGATGAAGTGGAAGGGATGTTGTCCGAATGCAGAAAATAGGAATTTTAAACAGCGAAATTGCCAAAGTACTGGCAGATATGGGGCACACCGATACTATCGTTATCGGCGACTGCGGGCTGCCTGTACCGGACGGCGTAAAAAAAATTGACCTTGCCTTGAAGCTCGGCACACCGCGTTTTTTGGAAGTTGTTGAAGAACTTGCCAAATATATGGAAATTGAAAAAATCCATGTTGCTGCCGAAATGCAGAGCAAAAACGAAGAATGCTGGCAGCAGATGCACAAACTGTTTGACGGCAAAGAATGGATTGTTACCGACCACGAACATTTTAAGCAGGCCACAAAAACCGCTAAAGCAGTTATACGTACCGGTGAAACAACACCGTTTGCCAATGTAATTTTACATTCCGGCGTTATATTCTGATTTAAAGGAGTACTGTCAGCTATGGAAATTACCATGCAAGGTATTTCAAAGGCCTTCGGTTCCAACGAAGTTCTGCGCGGGGTTGATTTCACACTGCATTCCGGGGAAATCCACGCGCTGATGGGCGAAAACGGGGCCGGCAAGTCAACTTTGATGAATATCCTCACCGGCATACACAAAGCCGATGCGGGCAAAATTTTCGTTGACGGCCAGGAAGTACATTTTAAAAACGCACGTGATGCCGAAAACCACGGCATTGCCTTCATTCACCAGGAGCTTAACATCTGGCCCAACCTTTCAATACTTGAAAACCTGTTTTTAATGAAGCAGATTACCAACTCCTTCGGCATACTCGACACTAAAAAAATGCGTAAACTGGCCGAAGAAAAATGCGCGCAGATAGGCATTGAGCTGCCGCTTGACGCCGAAGCCGGCGAATGCAGCGTTGGCCAGCAGCAGATGACGGAAATTATCCGCAATTTAATGCTGGACGCCAAAGTTGTAATTATGGACGAACCTACCGCGGCGCTTACCGAACGTGAAACCGCCAAACTGTTTGAAGTTATGCACGCATTAAAGGACAAAGGCGTAGCCATTGTTTATATTTCACACCGTATGGAAGAAGTATTTACCCACTGCGACACCATTACCGTTATGCGCGACGGCCACTCCATAAGCTGCCGCCCGACACGCAGCACCACCATGGAAGCCGTAGTACAGGATATGGTTGGCCGTGCGATTACGGAATATTATCCCGGACGCACCACCGAACCCGGCGAAGTAGTTCTGGAAGTTAAAAACCTTTGCCAGCCGGGCGTGTTCGACCACGTTTCCTTTAATTTGCGCAAAGGCGAAATTTTGGGCGTTGCCGGGCTGATGGGCGCCGGACGCACGGAAATTATGCGCGCGCTGTTTGGCATTGATGACTGCCGCCAGGGCGAAGTTTACCTGCACGGACAGAAAATAAACATCAAAAAACCGGAAGACGCCATTAAGGCAGGCATTGGTTTTATTACCGAAAACCGCAAAACCGAAGGCCTGATTCTGGACTTTTCCATTTTAAAAAATATTGCCCTGCCAAGCGTTGATACCTTCGCTTCAAAAACCGTTATCAACGATAAAAAGGAATTTAATTTCTCCAACGAATTATCGCACAAGCTCGGCGTTAAAGCCAATTCCATCCAGCTTCCTGCCGGGGCGCTTTCCGGCGGCAACCAGCAGAAGGTTGTTATAGCAAAATGGATTGGCATGCACCCGTCCATTATCATTATGGACGAACCTACGCGCGGCATTGACGTAGGCGCCAAGCGCGATATTTACGATTTGATGAACGAACTTACCGCACAGGGTGTTGCCATTATCATGGTTTCTTCCGACCTGCCGGAAGTTATCGGCATGAGCGACCGTATCCTTGTTGTGCACGAAGGCAAAATTGCCGGGGAAATACCGCATGACCAAGCAACCCAGGAAAATATCATCACCCTTGCAACAGGAGGAATATAACAGATGAACGTTTCTGCCTTAGTTAGAAAAATGGGCCCGTTAATCGGGTTAATTGTACTTTTTGTTGTTATATCTGCTTTAAACAGCAGCTTTATCGACCCGTCCAACTTAAAAAACCTGCTGCGCCAGGTTTCCATTAACGCACTGATTTCCTTCGGCATGACCTTTGTTATCCTTACAGGCGGCATTGACCTTTCCGTCGGCAGTACGCTGGCTCTTTCCAGTGCAATTATGGCAAGTTTAATTAAAGGCGGCATGGACCCGATTATGGGCATTGTTGTTGCTGCCATTATCGGCCTTATTCTTGGCACTATTAACGGCGTTGTAATTTCTTACGGCAAAGTTGCTCCCTTTATTGCCACTCTGGCAACCATGACTATTTTCCGCGGACTGACTTTGGTTTACACCGACGGCAACCCTATCAGCAGCTTAACCGACAACCAGCTGTTCCATATGTTCGGCCAGGGCTATTTTGCAGGCATTCCTGTACCGGCAGTAGTTATGCTTTTGATGTTCGCCCTCTGCTGGTTTATTCTTAACAAAACACCGCTGGGGCGCAAAACCTACGCTGTCGGCGGCAATGAAAAAGTTTCCTTTATTGCCGGCATTAAAATTGAACGCATTAAAATTTTTGCTTATGCAATTACCGGCCTGTTCTGCGCACTGGCAGGCGCTATTTTAACCTCGCGCCTTAACTCCGCACAGCCTACAGCAGGCACCGGTTATGAACTTGACGCCATTGCGGCAGTAGTTCTTGGCGGCACAAGCCTTTCCGGCGGCAAAGGCCGTATCGTGGGCACGCTTATCGGCGTACTTATTATCGGTACCCTTAACAACGGCCTTAATATTCTTAACGTATCCAGCTTTTACCAGCAAGTTGTCAAAGGTATAGTTATCTTACTTGCAGTTCTTATGGACCGCAAAAAATCGTAGGAGGTTATGTTTTAAATGAAAAAAACTTTATTAGCTGTTATGGCAGTACTTATGATGTCGGTAATGCTTATTGCTGGCTGCAGCTCCGGAGAAGAAGCTGCCCCGGCTGCCGATAAAAAAAGCGGCACTACCACTATCGGTTTTTCCATCTCTACTTTGAACAACCCGTTCTTTGTTTCCGTTAAAGACGGCGTTGAAGCAAAAGCCAAAGAACTTGGCGTTAACGTAAAAATTGTTGATGCCCAGAACGACCCGGCAAAACAGGCTAACGACGTTGCAGACCTGCTCCAGCAGGGCGTAAGCGTACTTTTGGTAAACCCGGTTGACTCTGCTGCCATTTCCACTTCTGTTGAAGCTGCCAATAAAGCAAAGATTCCTGTAATTGCTCTGGACCGCAGCGCCGACAAAGGCACCATTGCTTCCCTTGTTGCTTCCGATAACGTAAAAGGCGGCGAAATGGCTGCTGAATACATTATTAAAAAACTTGGCGAAGGCGTAAAAGTTGCTGAACTCGAAGGTATCCCCGGTGCTTCCGCAACCCGTGAACGCGGCGAAGGCTTCCATAAAGTTGCCGACCAGAAATTAAGCGTTGTAGCTAAACAGTCTGCTGATTTTGACCGTACCAAAGGCCTGACCGTTTCCGAAAACATGCTGCAGGCTAACCCCGACATTCAGGCAATTTTTGCCCAGAATGACGAAATGGCTCTCGGTGCTATCGAAGCCTCCAAGAGCGCAGGCAAACAAATCTTTATCGTTGGTTTTGACGGTACTGACGATGGCCTGAAAGCTGTTGAAGCAGGCACCATGGCCGCTACCATTGCCCAGCAGCCGGAACTGATGGGCCAGCAGGGCCTTGAAGCTGCCGTTAAACTGGCTAAAGGCGAAAAAATTGATGCCAAAATTTCCGTTCCTCTTAAACTTGTAGAGAAAAAATAATTTAACTTTCCTTTGACAAATTGCGTACAAAAAAATCCCGCTCACTGAGCGGGATTTTTTATTTAATTTACTTTTAAAACATAATGTCGCCGGGTTCGTAATCAACCGTAGTTTTTACAAAAGCAATTTCGTTGCAGTACGGATACTGCGGGCAATAAACACATTCTTTCCATACTTTCTGCGGCAATTTTTCTTTGGCGGTTTCAATGTAATCACATTTGGCAAAAAAGCCGGGCTGGTAAGTAAGCGTAAAAAACATTTTTACGCCGCGCTCTATGCCCTCTTTTTCCAGCAAATGCACAATGTTGCGCCCTATGCCGCTTGTTTTGCGTTCCGGGTCAACAGCAAGCGAGCGTATTTCCGCAAGCCTGTCCCACACAAAATGCAGCGCACCGCAGCCAATCAGGCGGTTATTTTCAATCGCCACAATATAATCGCGCAGGTTTTCATAAATTGCGTTGCGTGCGCGCGGCAGCATCAAACCTTCGTGCGCATAATCATTCAGCAGTTTATGAATATTTTCTACATCATCAAACGTAGCTCGACGATACGTAATCATGCACCATGCCCCCTCAAATAACTGTTAAGCCATATCCTAACACTCATTTAATAAAAATGCAATATCTGAGCGCGCATTTTACAAAAATTTTTCCGTCCCCTAAAGAGGTCAATTGTTTTAAGAAATGATGATTGGGTTCGTTAATTTTAACGGCGTCCGTCCCTGTATCAGGGTAAAAAACTTATTTTTACGCCGCCCATGCCCAATGCTGTTTTAACGCCTATACCGGCATATTCGGCGTATGCGGCTAAAAGCGCCGCAATCCTGTTCTGGCTTTGCGTACCGCGGAAAAGCAGCCTGTAACGGCCTTTAAACGCGTCTATCGGTGCGCCGCCGACAGAATACTGCTGCAAAGATAAATTATAGCCGGTAACCTTCACTGCCTGCGCCAAATGTTCTTCAAGATTATTTTCTTCAAGCACAAGCCCGCCGCAAAAAGCGTTCCAGCGTTTTAAAAGGCTGCGGAAAATATAAACATTATCCGGGTAAATTTTATAACTGCCAAACGCCTTAAACGATGCGGAAGTTATAAAATTAAATTCTGCCTGGCGCGGAGGCTGCGGCATGGTAAAAAACTGCTCTGCCATGTCTTTATAGCTTGTTTGCTTTACCGGCTGCGGTTTACTTAATTGTACCACATATTCTTTTTGCTTTAAATATAAATTTTGCGGCAGCCTGCCTAACGCATATAAAATTTCTTCCGCAGCTTCTTTGTTAAGCGCCGCAAGCTGCCATACCGCGCTGCCGCGTGTTTTATCGTAATACACAAACTGGCTGAACGGGCGCAGCGCAGAACGGTGCATGGCTTCCGCAAAATCCGTATGGGCATACTGCATCAGCGCGCCGTGAAGCACGCTGCCAAACGATTGATGCAGGCGCTGCCCTTCCGGCAGCTGCAATAAAACTTCCCAAATTTGCAGCATAATTATTCCTCCGTAACTGCGCAGACGCCCATTAAAGTTATGCCCTTGTGCGTTTTGGCTGTTTGCAGGCCGCGCGGCGCAGTAAGCTTATCAAGCCGCAGGTGCGCGTGCTTATAAAAATTATTATGCAAAATTACCGCTGCCGCATCTGTAAACGATTTTTGGTCCGGCGCTAGTGCCAGCAGCAGGCTTTTGCTTAAAAAGCCGCTGCCGCTGCCCAAAAATAAATTGGCGTTTTCTGCCCGGGCAAATTCCTGTTTTAGTGCCTGCCCAAAAATATTTTTTTCACGCTGCAAAACAAAATCGGTAAAATCACGCTGGCGTTTTATAAGCTCTGCGGCTGATGTAATGCCGATACCGCCAAACACCGCTTTATCAAGCGTTATGCTGAAATGTTGGTGCGCGCCCGGCGGCAGGCATTCACGGAATAAGGTAAGGTTTTTGGTTTTTACCTGCCCTGTTTTAACAATATACACAGCCTCGCGCTTCTGCACAATTACAGGTATTGTTTTGCCGCTGCTGTATGAATCGCTTACCGACAAGCCTTTCATAATACTGCAGTTCATGCTGGCCTGCGGCATTAATTCCGCACTGTACTCGTTTTTAGGTATTTTTAAACGGTGAAGCAGTACAATTTCCAACTTCTGTGCAAGCCTGGCAAAGGCAGAATTTTTATCACGCAGCCGGTTGTCATTAATAATGCGGCTGACTTCGGCCCAGGCAGCATTACGCAGCTTGTCTTCCTGCAGCAGCAGGCTGAACAGCAGCCCTGTGCGCAGCGCACCCTTAATGCTGCTGCCCGGTATGTAAGGCTGGCCTTCAACATTGTGCACAGTGCGCACAATTTCCGTAAGGCGCATTTTATTGGCAGCCAGTATTTCCGGCGCTACTTCAACATTGGCATAATCTGTTACAGCGTCGCCCAAATCTTCTATTTTAAAGCCTTTTTCCTGAACCCATTCGCACAAAGTTCCGGCGCGCAGCCTGGTTTTTATCAGTTCTTCAAACTCTGCCAGCAAATTATGTTTATACAAAAATTTTACCCACAGGCGTTCATTCAAAAAATATACCCGCCTGCTGCCGGCATCGTACAAATACTGATAGCTGTATACCGTTCCCACTTCGTCGGTTATATGCACCGGGCCCAGGCAGGTTACAGACATTTTTTTATATTCAAAATTACTGATACTCATACAGGCAACCCCATATATACGGCCTTGCCATAGCGGTACACGGCGTGCTGCGCCCCCAAAGCCGTAAATTCAAGCAGTCGACCTTCTACCCTTTCGGGGAAGCACGAACCCGCCTTTAACATGTATACACTGCTGCGTTTTTCAAAATTCTGCGAGTTTTGGTTATAAACAAAACCGCTGCGTTTTAATAAACTGAACGCGCCTTTTTTTACGGTGGCAATCTGTTCCTGCACCGGGCATAATACGGAAAGCGACATTTGCAGGCTGCTTGTTTTGTTTTCGAGCAAAACCTTAAGCATACCGGCATCACCGCCGCAGTCTTCGCTTAAAAGCTGCGGAGCGCCTTTTAACACAAATTTGCCAAAGCCGCTGCTGCGCCTGCCGCCAATGCCGCCAAGCCCCAGCAGTTCCACCGCTTTAACAAGCCCTTCAAGCAAAGTTCCGTCATCCAACCCAACTATGCAGTATAACCCGGCACCTTCCGCAAAAGTATAATTGCTTACATAATATGCCCGCCCGCCGTTTCTGAAATCAAGCCTGCGCTGTATGCCGCTCCAGCCAAAATCGTGCTTTTCCTGCTCTTTAGCCGTGCTTTCATACGGGTGCAGGTAATCATAAATGCCGCTTACGCGGATATAAGCCATATTTTCGTGGTCGCGCAGCGCTTCATACTGCAAGCACAGTTCTTTAAAAGACAGCTGCAAATCAAGCGGATTTACTTTTTCCTTACAGTTATACGGCACCGGCACATACAGTTCTTCTTCCGCGCCGCTGTAATAAGGCAGAAAATCGCTGAAAAGCAGCCTGCCCTTTTGCACGGCTTCAATAAACCGGCTGCAAAGCTCTCCGTCAAGCGCCGCCGTTTCCGTTACAAGTGCGCTGAAAAAAGTATCGGCGCAGCAGTTAAAAGACTGCAAATTGCCGCTTTTTTTATTTTCGGCCGTTCCAAAATGCACCGGAGTTAAAAACTTAAACTGCAAAATATAATACTTCATTTTAAGCAGCTTCCTTCAAGAGCAGTTTTAAGCCTTCCGGCATACTCCTCAAGATTTTTGTTTAAACCGGCGTACCGCACCGAAAAATTACTGAAAGCAACCCTGCCGTAACCGCGCGAACCATGGCCGCCAAGGTAGTCCATCTGCAGCATCATAAGCGCTGCCGATAAGGTTGCGAAATCTTCTTCAATTTCCTTTTCGTTTTCGATGTTGTACACAAGTTTAAACGCAAAATCGGTACCTGCCGGCACCCTTTCAATCTGGCGCGGTATTGCCGTTGCCGTAAGCCTTGTAATGGAGTTTTCAAATTTTACCTCGCCCATATAGGTATCGGTATCCATACGGCTTATTTTTTCAATGCTTTCCGGCGTTACAAATACATCATAAAATTGCAGGCGCGCGCCTATAACACCGTTTTTGGAAGTAGAACCGAACAAACGGCAGATAACTTCATCGTCATCTTCAATTTTATTTAAAACATAACCCGGAGAACGCATTTTAGCCAGCAAAGTGCGCAGCTTGCCTTTAAGCGAGCTGCCCGGAATAATGGGAACTTTGGTAAAATGGTCGCGCACAAAGGGGCTTTCTACCGCGCCGATAGGAGTAAAATCGCTGGAGGTGCCAATGTGCAGCCCCGTTACCAGAGTAATAACAGCCTCTATTAAAAACTTTCCTTTTAAAACCGCCTGCTTCATTATTTATCCTTGCCTCCGTAAAATTTATGAAATGCCCCCAGCGCCTGTACGTATTTGGCAAAAATGTCAAACCTTTCCGTACTGTCGCCAATGCTGTCAATCATTTCTATCAGCCCGGATTTTTCTACAAACGCGCCAACAATATTTTTTTCGCGCCCGGCCAGATACATTAATTTAACCTTTAAAAATTTTACCTCCGCAACCAGCTCCGGCGGCAGCCTGTCAGGCTCCTGCCCGCGCATTTTATAAACCTCCACGCGGTCGCGCACAAGGTTTACCGAAGTTAAAAACTTACGGATATGACCGGTTTTTAACAGCAGTATATTATTATTAAATTTGTCTTTAACCATAATGCCTTTAATGGCATTTTCGGCCCTGGCTATAATATCCATTAAAAGTCCTCCTTAGGCGCATTGGGCAAACTGTAAATTAAAAGTTCCAGCGCCGTTAAAAGCTGCCTGCGCCCTTCCGTATCAAGCGCCCAGGCATACAGCCTGCTGCGCAGATTATTATATATTTCCGCCTGTGCGGCATTTTCCGATTTCGGTTCAAGCAGAGCAACCGCATAAGCAAACTGGGCCAGATTAAACCTGCCTGCCGCTGCGGCAAGTACGCCGTGCAGCTTATACAAAGTGTTCCTGTCGGCCTTTATTTTGCCGGGTACTGCGGCAATGCCAAAACTTAAATTGTTTGTTAAAAAGTTAAGTTTTTCACCGCAAACCTGTTTTTCAAAAACGTTCCAGTCATAAACGTGGGCCAGCCCGCCTTCAGGGCCGCTTACATAATCCGCATTCTGCCCGAACAAAGCAATTTTGCCGGTACCGGGAACATTTTTAGCGGTTTTTTTCAGCAGCTGCGCCTGAATAAACATTTGGCTTACTGGGAAATCGGGTGTAAACATGCCTATGCCCGCCGAAAATGCCAGCTTGCCGTTGGTGTAGCTTTCAAACGCGCGGTGAATATCAACCGCCACTTCCACAACGTCATCCCATGCGCCAAGCAAAAAAATGTTATCGCCGCCGCTGTAAATTACGTGTATGTTGCGCCAAAGCTGTTTGGGCTTGTTAAACAGCCTGAACACCGGCGTTACTTTACCGGAAGCGTTCTGCGTATCGCCTTTAAAAATTTTATTTAAAATTACTTTAAAAAAGAATGACAGCCTGCCGGAAAACGCCGCCTGCCTCGATAATGTAAGATACCTCAGCGGGTCGGGCAAATCGTTGCGGTAAAAACCTGCTTTTAAAGCTATGCCGATAGCATCAACGTCCGCCATTAAAACGCCCAGGCGCTTAACACCGGTATAGGTTTCGCCCATGCTTTTGGCTGCCAGCATCTTCATATCGGGCAGCCTGCCGCTTTTGGTGTCGCGCACGCAGTAATCGCAGCGACGGATGCGGAAATAAGGGCAGTTATCGGAAGCTCCGCCTTTAATACTGTAAAGATAAGCCAGTTTATTATGCTGCTTAAATTTTTCCAAATCTTTGGCAGCTATTATTTTTAAATACAGCACCCTTTTATAGCCCGGCACCGCAATACATCCGCTGATGCGGTTTGAACATACTGCCAGCACCTTGTCGTCCATAAAAGAGGCTTTACCGAGTTCAAGCAGCGCACGGCAGTTGCTGCACAGGCCGTCTTTGCGCCCTTCATCGGCAGCAGCAACGTTTCTGTGGCATACGCAGCATTCCGAAGCCGCTTCGTTATGGTTAAAACTGCTTTCAGGGTCAAACAGCCCTGCCAGAACCGCTTCCGAATAGCGGTTCTTTTTATTGTTTTCCACCTGCAAATCGGCACGCGCCATAACATCGCTGCCAAGCTGCCTGCCAACCAGCTCTACCGGAGTAAATTCCGCCGCGCCGACAGATACATAAAGCTGAGTGCCAAAGTTTTGCAGCAGCCACCCGTTAATGTACTCCGCAAAAGTTTTTACACCCTCTTTAAACTGCGGCGTATTTGGCGCCAGCAAATACAAACGCCCGCCGCCGGTATAAATAATGTTTGCACGTGAAAGTTTTAAATAATTTACAAGTTCGTCTGCTATAAGCTGCGAAAAATATTCCAGATACAGCGAGCGCCCGCGCATGGTTGCAAGCGGCGACTGCTCTGCCGGAGTTGTTAAAAAGCCGTAAATGCCGGCAATATCGGCAGAAACAATTAAAAACAGCGGCTCGTTTTGTATTTGGGCAATTTTTTGCTTTTCACAAAGCGAAGCATATGAAGTAATTCCGTTAGCTTCAAAATAATGGGCTATACTTACCGCAAGCGCCGCCGTTATTTTTACATGCTCAAACATCGAAATATCGCGCGGCAAATCTTCGCGCACCGTAAGCGGCACATAATACAGGGCGTCTTCAAGCACCTGCAAAAGCTCATATGGGTACATCTGCGCCAAAGGCTTTTGCTTTAATTTATTTTCAATTATTTTTAAAAGTTTTAAATAATCTTCTGGGCTTGCTTTAATGTTATCACGCACTGCGTAATTAATTTCTTTGCCGGTATTTATTTCTTTGGGCCAAAAATAGCGTTTATAAGTATCGTGGTCCGAAAAATAATTAAATACCGATTCCAGGCACAGCGATGCGTCAAACTTATCATCCTGGCGGCGTTCGGTCTTTTCTGCGCCGAACGCAATTGTATCGGCAAAATAAACTAAATATGCCAAATCATCGTCTTTAAGTTTTACTGCTTCAAAATCGCGCCTGCGGTGATAGCTTATGCAGCGCAGAAGCTGCTGCATGGCTTCATCATCTTCGGGCAATAAACGCGCCAGCCACCGGACACCATATTCTGGATATGTTTCCGGCTCATTTGTAAGCCCCGCACGATAGCATAATTTGCCAATATCGTGCAGCAAAGCCGCTTTTGCAAGTAAAGTATAATCCACCATAACAGACTCCATAAAACACACTAAAATATATAATAATTAATTCGACAAAAATATAAGAAATCCTTTATATTTTAAATATCTGATATTAAAGTAGTAAAAAAATAAATAAAAAACGGCAAAATTTTAGTATTAACATTATAAAAAAGCATACAGTAAAATTAATGTATATTTTTTCTCATTCAAAAAAGCGCCTATGTAAAAACATAAGCGCAGTTAATCTTTAAGTTGTTCTAATTCAGCATTTATTTTTTTTACCTTTTCCCAAAATGTTCGCATGAGTTCTTTTTGCTCTCTTAAATAAGGGCACTGGCTATCTAACCCACCAGTTCCATATTTTTCTTCCCATTCTAATATTTTATCTACAACTTTGCTATATTCTTTTTTATGTTCATTGTATAATTGCTCTTTTCGGGCAATCAACTCATCTTTTTTATTCACGAGAAATTCTCCTATATGTGTAGTTTAAGTTTTAGTCATTTGCAGCTTCTATTTCAGCATCTATTTTTTTATAAAATCTCTGTATAACTCACACATTTTTTCATCATATGGGTCATAACCATCAAGCCCTCCTTTATGATTTTTTAATGACCACTCAAAACTTTTCTTTGCAATTTCATCATGTTGCTTTAAATGTTCTTGATATAATCGCTCGCGTTCTGCAATTAATTCTTCTCTTTTATCCACGCGGCACTCTCCTATACTGGTAATTATAAATTTTTGCTAATACTTTATTAACATCATGGAATTCTTCATCATCTTACATCATTCCAGAATCTAATTCACACAGCCAAAGAGGGCTACGACTTTTATAGTCCAAAGTTTTAATAAATTTTAGACTATATTTAAATCCACGCAGCCCAAGAGGGCTGCGACGAGCCGCCAAAAAGCCACGGTGGGCAAGATGTATTAGAAAATTTCAATCCACGCAGCCCAAGAGGGCTGCGACCTGTAACGCGCGGCCATGGTAATGTAATTATGATATTTCAATCCACGCAGCCCAAGAGGGCTGCGACGGTGTTATCTTCGCCTCCTGCAAAACGCTATAAAAAATTTCAATCCACGCAGCCCAAGAGGGCTGCGACAGTATAAGAATAAACTGTAATTATTACTCGTTTTATTCCTACAAAAGTGCGAAGCTAACTTTTTTACTAAATTAAACCATTCAAAAGCAGCCTTTTTATTACTGCCTAATTTATGTTTAATTCATCTTCGCACTACAATAATAATAATCCTTCCGCTTCATACGAAGCCTTAGCACCAAAATGTTCTGTTTTATTCTGATATTTATTGCCAAGATTATAAAATCTCAAGCTATCTTTATCTGCATCAATCATTTCACATAGTTGATGCTTTAATAAAACATACTGTGCTTCATTTAAAATACATTCAAAAACAGAATTTTGCACTCTTTGCCCATGCTTTACACAAAGTTTAGCAACTTTCCTTAGTCTGGCTCTACCTTTTTCATCTTCTGTATTAACATCATAAGTAACTAAAATTAACATCTAATCACTTCCATAAAAACGCCGGATATTCTTCTAAATCGCCACGTATACAACGTGCTAAAAGTAAAGCTTGTACATAAGGCAATAGTCCCCATTGCATTTTTTCGTTTAAAAACGGATGTGTAATAGCATCCTGTTTTCTTTTTTGCCATTCGCTAAGAACTATTTTTCTTCCGTTTTCATTAAGATAAACACTTCTGTTTTCGCGATAATCAAAACAGTTTTCTTTAACCATTCTGTTGTTTATTAAATACAGAACGAATCTATCCGCATATACCGAACGCAGTTCTTCCATTAAATCTAATGCTAATGATTGCCTGCCGGGCCTGTCGGCATGTAAAAGCCCTACATACGAATCTAAGCCAACACTTTCAAGTGCATTTGCGCAATCATGTGCAAGCAGGACATATACAAAAGAAAGCATTGCATTAACAGGATCTCCCGGCGGACGTTTTATTCTTCCGTAAAAATTAAAAACTGTTTTGTTGGCTAAAATAAGTTCTTTAAAAGCACTAAAGTAAAGTTTGGCGCTATTCCCCTCTATACCTCTCAATTCATCTAAATCTTTGCATGCACGGGCAATTCGCACATTTTTCATCAACTCATCGCTAATAAACTCTATTTTTTCATTATCCACACTTAGCGGATGGTCGCGTAGTCCCCTTCTTAACACACTGCGTGAGTTGTATATTTTACCTGCAATAAAATTTCTGGCATATATACATGAAGCCATATTATTATCAGAAATTCGGTATTGTTCTTTACGCAATAACACATTGCCATAAGAAGCACCACAAACACGTGCTAAAAACCTTCCGCTCTGTTTTAAGAAGCATAAGCCAATATTACGTTCTGCACATGCTCCCATTAAAGCCGGGCTTGCGCCTTTATAACCAAAATACAAAATATTTTCCAATGTTAAAAGCGGTATTCTGCGCAAAATGTTTTCATTCTGATATATTACAACATTTTCGTTTTCAAGCGCCAGATAAGTATCAGGTGTAACAACAAACAAAGTATTAAGCAGCTTTTTCATTATTTATCTGCTCCTAAATTTTTCTTGTAATACGCGGTAACAGAAATATTTTTACAAAGTTTTGGCAGGCATAAGTTTTTTAAAGAACAACTTTTACATTTGGGTGTTGTTTTAACTTTTGGTGTATACCCGCGGCGGTAATACTCATGCATTTCATTAATCATAGTTTTTACCTGTTCACGCAGTTCGTCTGTAAAAATAACTTTTTGCCGTTTCCGAGTTTCCCCATAATAAAGATATCCATAATCAATTTTACAGGCAAACATTTCTTCAAGGCATAAAGCCTGCCCGCAAAGCTGAGAAATATCTTCATCTCCGTACTTATTTCGCCCACGCTTATACTCTATCGGACAAATATCCCAGCTTCCGCTTTTACCATACAAAATAGCACCACGATTATCTCTACGTTTATAAAATTCTACAACATCACATTGCCCGCTTACACCTAATGACAACGAAGTAAAACGTAAGCCACGCATAATAAATATATCACCACGTGATTCTGATAAATCCTCATTATGGCATTTTTCATGCATTAACATTCCTTCTGTTGTTTTAAGGTTTTCCTGCCACTGATTTTCTAAATGAATTAATGCCCATTGCCTACGGCAAAAAATAAAATGTTGGATACCGGAAAGCATTAAAATTTCTTCATTAGTGTATTCTTTCATATCATACGCTTCATAGTAACACCGGCAGGAATTTTATCTTCATCAATTGTAATAGTATAATCACTATAAGCACGTGCAGGTGCTTCCTGATTATTTCTAGTAATTTTAATTGTATCAAAAAGCTTATATGCTGGAGCTTCACCAAGCTCACTATCATGTTTGAATACAATCAATTCTCGCACTGCCATATTTCCACGTGCTGCAGCCCTATCGCATTCAAACATATTAATTATAGCTTTCCATAAAAGCTGTAAATCAGCTTCGCTAAAGCCAGTAACTTTCCGTGCTAAATTAGCTGATACATATCCTTCGACTTTATATAAAGCATACGGAATTATAAATTTACGTCCTATTTCCGTATTCTTTTTTTGAGCATCTTTCTCTGTCGTAATCGCAACTCTTGTAATTGTAATTTCCTGCGGCAAAACGCGATCAATACTACGCGCAAAACCAAATTGTACTGGTCCACGAACTTGCCCGCAATTTAAAGCTGCTTTTACAAATGTTGTCATTACTGCACCAAATGTACGAATATCAAAAAAATTCTGGCACATAAAATTTCTGATTTTTAAATCAGCATCTTGATCGTTTTTCTTTAGTTCTTTAGCTTTTCCTTCCTCAATGCCTAAATATTTATATGCTTCTTTATCGCTGCGCTCTAAAGGCACATTATCCTTAATGTAAATTCTATATCCTTCTTTATCTTCGCACGCAGCTTCTACATAATTTCTTATTTTACGTTTTAAACATACGTCTGTAATAATCCCATAGCCAGTTTCCGCATCAACACGTGGCATATTACCAGCATCCGGATCACCATTAGGATTACCATTTTCAACATCAAATAATACCATAAAATCATAACGGTTTTTAATTGCTTCGCTCATTATTTTTCAGCCTCCTTTTTTGTATAGCGTTTTTGCACTTGATGATAATAACCAACGTAAAAATTTCCTTGTTCCTCCAATGTTAAACTTTTGGGGAATATTAATTCATTATCAAATTTTAATTTTCCAATCATATCAGCAATCTGCTTTTCAAAATATACTTTTTCATTAATATCTAACTTACCTAAATGTGCTATTGATAATTTTCCTAATAAAGGAAAAACTGTCGCAGGCGTCGCCATTGCTGCATTAAAAAATCTATCTTTAATTGTGGCATTTAAAGAATTTTTAGATGACGAATCTTGCAAATGCTCATATAAAGCAAACAATCTTCCCAAAATATACGGCTTATTATTGGTGGTTTCATCTACACTCACAGTAAGCTCCTCCTTTAAATATTTCGTTGGTCCAGTTATTCTCCGCTTTCTGTTTAATACAGCTTTAATAATTGCAGCCTTAATATAATTACTATCCTGTGCAAAAGCAGCATCGGCTGATTTTGCTGTTGGTTCAATAAGCCGTCCTTGTTCCATATGTAGACGGCGCATTACATTTTGCAAAAACGATTCAGGATACATTGTTCCATTTAACACTGTCTTAATTAGACTTGTTGTTAAATTCTCCGGTGTTTTTTTATCTTTAGAATTTTTATTAATTGTTTCTAAAAGCAATTTCCAGAGCGGAAGATAATCAACTTTAACATAACTCGGTTTGATAATTGCTAAATCACTATAATGCTGCGCTAAATTTTTTAAAACATGGCCAAATGTATCAACCATAAAAAAAACAATTGAAATACGAGCTGCATTAGGCGCTAATCCTAAAATATAAAATTTATTATTATATTTAAGCTCATTGCCATTAAATTTTACAACATCGCCAGAAGCTATACTTTTTACAATAACATTAAGTTCTTGCTGACTAATAGCCGATGTTTCAGCTGGTTCAAAAAAAGATTGGAAAATATCATTATAGTCTTCATTAGTATCCTCAGACCAATAAACTATCGTTAAATCTCCTATATGGGCAACATATTTTGAGTGGCTTAACAAATAATTTAAAGCCGTAGTATAAGAAAAAGCCGCATAATCACTAACCGGAGCATTTAATCCTGTTCCACCGCTCTGCCCATACGATTCATATGCTGTAGCATTAAATGATACCAATGACGCACCCGAAGACTGACTACCCCACACCCCCTTTATCATTGGATGTAAACGTCGTAAATTAGTATACTTGCCAGTTACAAGGCATTGTCCTTTTTTATCATATTCACTGTTCCGATAATAGGTTTCCCATGCCAACTGTATTTCTGGATCATTATGCACATATTTATCTTTATACATAAAAACAAGCATACTTTTATTTATAATATACTCATAAATTGTTTCATCAATAAGTGCTAACAAATTTTCAGGATGCCAATTTTCAAAAAAATTTTTAACAGCAACAGCGGCTTGGCTCTTTACGTCAGATAAAATTTTTAAATGCAATTCTTTGCTTGCTGCAAAACAATTTGCTGTACGTTCAGGCTTTCCGCTTTTATCTATACCTAAAATATAACTGCTGTTATCACATAAAAATTGCGGTGCAATCCCACTTGAACGAACACCCTGCTCCGGTACATTAAATATTCTCGCTGGAAAAATTTTCTTTTTGGCATCAAATTTTTCTAACGGATATACTCTCACCAAAGTACCGTCTTCAGTAATTTCCAAAACAAAATTTACTTTTGTTCTGCTCCAACCTTGCTTTGGCACAAGCTGTTTTTCTAATAATTTTTCATAACATTTTGTAAGTGCTTGTAATATCATCTGTGCACCTCACAATCTGTTAAATCAAGTATACCATTTTTTAAAATTGCCCTAAAAAACATTGGGGTAATATTTTCTTTATCACTATAATCCATATCGTAAAGCATAAAACCTAAATCTCTTTCTTCATTGGCATAAGCTAAACTTAAATTGTTTATATCCCCCTCAAACAAACTAACTTCAGCAGGAAACTCCCTACAACCTAAATACGGCTGATAATAATTTTGCCCTTTACGCAAACGTCTTTTTATCATTTCCTGAAATTTTCCCGGATTATCACTTGCGTTTGCCTTTTCGGTCATATCAAAATGTGCTTCAATAATATAATGGACATTTTTAAGCAGCATACTTGCTCTCTGTTGAATATCCAGTGATGTAGCTAAATAAAGCGGTCCGTTATTTCCATTAATAACCTTTTGCACATTACTTGCCGAAACTTTGGATGCAAGTTCATTACGTTTTATATTAGTAAAAGCAATCTCCGATAAAACAAAAATCTTATTAATCAAAAACTTCATACCAGGATGCCAAAATACTGCTTCTAAAATACCACGTGCCGCAGATGGTGTAATTATATCATAGCTTACACGCTCCGCTTTAAATTCGGGTCTTGAAAAACAGGCAAAATCACCTTTTACTTCAACTCGTATCATATTTTCTCCCCCTTTCTAAAAATTATTTTATATTTAATATATAATTCAACAATCTCCTCCTATCCCCTTGTTATTTCTCATCGTTATTATAAAAAAATTACAATGACATTTTTTGATTTCAATAACATTATATACCTACAAACCATTTTAATCAATTCATTTATTTTGATAGTAAATAAGAAAAGTTTTGCAAAATAGTGTTTTTCTGATAAAATATAAATGTAGATTTTTTAATCGTGCATTAAAATATCTACAAGTCGCACTTACGTGATATTAGTGCGTGGATTGAAATATTTATTTTGATAGTAAAATAATAAGTGCGCAAACAAATTGTTTGCGCACTTATTATTTATATAAATTCTCCTAATCCTCCATTGTAACAATCAACTATCAAACCTATTTTATTATCATACGCTTTATCATCCACCAAGATAGTTATATTTTCATCTAAAATTTCTATTTTGTTATTATGTAAAAGCTTTTCATAAGCACTTTCTAAATGTATATTATCAGCTTGGTAATATATATTTACACAATATGCCCCCATTTTCCTCATAAGTTCTTTAGTTCTTGCCCCACTGCGTAATTCTTGTTCAATTATTTTAGCATTACTATCAAACGGAATAAAAATACTTTTGGTATTATCGTTAATTATCTTTACCATAGATGCTATTGTTTTAAAATAAAAGCGCTGTCTTCCATGTTTTAAAAATTCAAATATTTTACGCTTATCAAGATTTTCTGCTAATAATACATGTAATTTATTAAAATAGGCAGTTATAGCTTCAGGTGAAGATATATCTTCGTATTCTTGCAAAATATTTTCTGTAACCTGTTTTTCAAGCAAACGTAATTTATTACTGTTTCCTTCTAATTCAAAAACATATACTATACTATCTTCAACATTACGTTTACCTTCTCTATTACATCTTCCTGCCGCTTGCACAATACTATCCAATGCATCCATTTCCTTGTAAACGGTAGGAAAATCGACATCAACCCCAACTTCTATTAAACTTGTAGATATGACGCGGCATACTTCTCCATTTTTTAATTTTACACGTACTTCTTCAAGTATCCGTTTTCTGTGTGCAGGATACATATTTGTAGATAAATGATAAACATTCTTTTCCTCTTTTAATAATTCAAAAATCTGTTGAGCTTTACGTTTCGTGCCAACAATACATAAAACCTGGCTATACTTTTTTAATTTGGCAGCTAATTCACTTTCTGTTAATTTCCCTAAAATTTTTATTTTAGTTCGTTTAAATACATCATAATAAAATTTAGGCTTATCAATAATCTCTAATGCTTTATTATCAAAAAATTTATCAAGTGATGGCTGTGTAGCTGTACATAGAACAACACAGCAATTATAATGCTCTGAAAGCTCTTTTATAACTTCAACACACGGAAGCAAATAATCTTCGGGAAGCATCTGCGCTTCATCAAAAATAATAATGCTATTGGCAATATTATGCAGTTTACGACATTTAGAAGGCTTATTAGCAAATATAGATTCTATAAATTGCACATTTGTTGTAACTATAAGCGGAGCATCCCAATTTTCTGTTGCCAGTTTTTTACGGTTGCTGCCATCAGTATCATCATAAACAACATTCATATGATGTTCTACAACGTTATTTTTTCCAACAATACCTTTGAAAACTCCCGCATTTTGTTCAATAATTGACGTATATGGAATAACGTATATAATACGCTGCCTTCCCGTAAGAACCGCCCTGTTTAATGCAAATGATAAAGACGATAGAGTTTTTCCTCCACCAGTTGGAATAGTTAGTGTATACAAATTTTTATGAATTTGTTTGTTGTCACTTCCTGCATCTTTACACTGTTTTAGTAATTCACACCGCATTTTATTCAATGCACTTGAAGCTGGATAAAATTTGGAAGTATACTCATCCACTAATAATTTCATTTTCGTAATATCTATAAATCCACTTCTCAAAACTGTTTTATCAGCCAAAAATACTTCCGTATCCAAATAATCAGCATCTACAAGACAAGAATATAACATTCTTACATAAAACATTTGTGCAAAAGCAGTTGTTAAGTTTTTTGTTATATCTGGGACATCTTCACTTTTAATTGAAGGCAAATATTCCTTATAAACAGCATAATCGGGAAAACTGCTATTATTTAATCTATATAAAAGAGTACCTTTTTCGCTTGTTTTTGGATTATCTCCCATATCAGGCAAACCTCCATGATGCCCCGCTATACACATTGCTAAAAGAAAAAATGTCGGGTTTTTACTATTTAAACCAGTTTTAAAAATTTCTATACTTCCGGCACCTGTATGGTCTACACTGCCTTTTACTCCGCCGTATAGTAAATAATTTTGAAATTCTTTGCTAAATTTTCCAATATCATGATACAGTCCTAATATTTTTCCATAAATAGGTACTGTAAATGAACTAGCAAACTTTTCTGCACAATTGGCTGTACCTATTGCATGTTCTAAAACAGTTTGCTTTAACCCATTTTCTTTGTCTGAATGTGCTAAATATTCCATACTCTTACCTCTTTTTTATAATTATGTGTTTACAATTCAACAGTATTATAGATTTACCTGCTTTAGTATATAAAAAAGCTCAATACACACACAAGTATACTGAGCTTTTCTTATAAAAAATATATTTTATGTAAATATAAAAACTTTATTTCTACCCGCATTATATTTATGATACAGGTAAAATTCCTCACTCTACCTTTTTAAACCTGCTTTTGGGCTGGCGGCAGATGGGGCAGGTAAAATCGTCCGGCTCTTTGGTTAAATCTCCTTCGTACACGTAGCCGCAAATGGTACATACCCATTTTTCGCCTGCGGTTTCCACAGTTTCTTCCTGGTAGGTAGGCGCGTTTTTAGGTGCTTTGCCTTTAATTACATCATGGTAATATTTATAGGTCATAGGCGTATATTCGCCAAGCACTTCCGCATCAACAACGCGTGCCAAAATTACAAAATGGGTTTCCATTTCATATTTGCCAAGCACTTCGGCAGTAATGTAACCGCTGGTTTTATCAGTTATAACAGGCAGGCCGTTTTTCATTTCCCAGCTAAAGCCACAAGCCTCAAATTTATCTGTATCACAGCCGGAGCAGAAGCCTAATCTTGCAATAACATTTTGCGGTGTTGCTTCCGAAAGGATTGTTAAGGCAAATTTTCCGGATTTTTCGAGCGCGGTAAAGGTATAGTTATTTTTATTAACGCTGATAGCAATGGTTGGGTTATCGCTTGTTACCTGCACTGCGGTGTTTATAATGCAGCCTGTTGGCCTTTCGCCGTCCATTACCGTAAGCGCATACATGCCGTACGAAATTTTCCACAAAACTGATTTATCCATTTCACTGCCTCCGTTTCTTGTTAAAAAATTTTATGCTTTGCACTTTTTGTTAACAAAACAATTATTACTGCTATAATTATTATAACTTTTACATATTGTAATAAGCAATAAATATTTAAAAATCTGCAAAAAAATAACCCGGCTTGCAGCCGGGCTTTTTTATATTGCCGTTATGCCTGTCCAAGCACAACCATGTCTTTGCCGAGCATGGGCAGTTTATTGCCAAAAGCGTCGTACTTATATAAATCAAGGCGTTCTATATCAGCTTTTTCGGCAGGCAGGTTTAAATTATACTGCAGGTTTAATGTGTTTATTAAATCAACCGCTTTCATGCTGCCGTTTGGCGTTATGCGGCAGCCAAAAGTAAGCACCAGTTCTCCGCCGCTGTTTTGAGCCGTAATATGCGGTATAAAAAACTTAACGTCAATTTCTTTTACTTTTGTTTTGGCTTTTGGCGCTGCTTTGGCATAAATTATGCTTTCAGCTTCGTTAAACGCCGCCACAGCTTCGTCAACCGGCTTGTCATACGGCAGGGTTACGCGGTAATCCGCGCCGCCTGCTTCCGCCATAAGCGCGGGAGCATTGGTTGCCGTTACATCCGCCGCCAAAATGCGGATTCCGCGCGGCAGTGCTTTTTGCATTTTTTCTGCGGCTTCTTCTGCCGTCATAGGTTCGGCCAGTTCAATTTCGCAAAATTCGGCATAACTAACCACGCCAACGCCCAGTGCCGATGCCAGCGAAAATTTTAAATGCGGGTTAAAGCCCTCGCTGTAAGCGGCAGGCAGCTTTGCCCTGCGGATAGCGCGTTCGATAGTACGCACGTATTCAAGATGGGATATAAACCTTATGCTTTTATCTTTGGTTATTTTTAATCTCAGTTTCATTTTATTAACCTTCCACTTTAACTTGTACGCCAAGTTTTTGGCAAACACCGCAGCCGGTGCAGCTGCCGCGGCGGCAGTCATGCGTCAGTTCGCCGCGCTGTGCTTTTTTATATTCATTACGCAAAAAGGCGCGCGATACCGCAGGCTGAATATGTTCCCACGGAAATACTTCGTTTTCGCCGCGCTCGCGGGCAATGTAAAATTCTTTATCAAGCCCGCAGTCCTGCAAGGCTTGCAGCCAGCGTTCATAATCAAACTGTTCGCTCCAGCCGTCAAATTTGGCTCCGCGCTGCCATGCAAGATATAACGCTTTGCCAAGGCGTCTGTCGCCGCGCGCAAAAACGGCTTCCATAATGCTGGTTTCCGGGTCGTGATACTGGAAAGTAATATTTTTTACCTTTAAGGCGTCTTTTAACAAATACTGTTTGCGGCGCAGTTCGTCCATGCTGTTCTGCGCGCTCCACTGAAACGGCGTATACGGTTTTGGCACGAAGCTGCTGGCACTTACGGTAACTTTGCAGCCGCCCTTGCCTGTAATTTCGCGGTATTTATACTGCACCTTCTTCGCCAAATCGGCAATAGCAAGTACGTCCTCATCGGTTTCACCGGGCAGGCCAATCATAAAATACAGTTTTACACTGCTCCAGCCCGATTTAAATGCCGCGCTGACGGCGTTCATTAAATCTTCTTCGGTTACGCCTTTATTAATAACATCGCGCATACGCTGGCTGCCTGCTTCCGGCGCAAAGGTAAGGCCGCTTTTGCGCACTGCCTGCACTTCTTTGGCCAGGTCTACCGAAAAGCTGTCGATACGCAGCGACGGCAGCGAAACACTTACGCGTTCGTCTTTAAATTCGGCAATCATGTCGTGAATCATCGGCGCAAGGCAGGTATAATCGGCCGTGCTTAACGATACCAGCGAAATTTCGTTATAACCGGTGTTATCTACCAGCTTGCGCGCCAACGCCTTTAAAACTTCCGGATGGCGTTCACGCACGGGGCGGTATACCATACCGGCATGGCAAAAACGGCAGCCGCGTGTACAGCCGCGGAATACTTCAAGCATAATGCGGTCGTGTACAATTTCGCCAAAAGGCACTACCGGCGCTGTCGGGAAATCGACATCGTTCAAATCTTTTATAACACGTTTTTCAATAACGGCAGGCGCACCTTCATAAGTTGGCACCACTGCTTTTACGGTGTTATCTTCGTTGTATTCGGTTTTATAAAAGCTTGGTACATAAATGCCTTTAATCTTTACGGCACGCTCTAAAAAGCCTCTGCGTCCGCCAGAACGGCCTTGTTTCTTCCATTCGCGGTAAGCGTTTAAAAGTTCTACCAAAACTTCTTCACCTTCGCCGATAATAGCCATGTCAAAAACATCCGCCAAAGGCTCCGGGTTATATACGCACGGTCCGCCAACAACAACAAACGGGTCAGCTTCGCCGCGTTCTGCCGCTAAAACAGGCACCTGCCCCAAATCGAGCATGTTTAAAATATTGCTGTACGAAAGTTCATACTGCAGGGTAAAACCAACAAAGTCAAAATCTTTCAGCACTTTATTGGTTTCCAGGCTGCGCAAAGGTATGCCGTGTTCGCGCATTTTCGCTTCCATATCGGTCCACGGAGCGCATACGCGTTCTGCTGCCAGCCCGCGTTCTTTATTTACAATATGGTACAAAATTTTAAAGCCCAAATAACTCATGCCAATTTCGTACACATCCGGAAACGCCAGGGCAATGCTTACTTCGGTTTCTTCCGGCGTTTTTACAATGCTGCCGAACTCATCGCCGGTATAACGTGCAGGTTTGGCAACACTGCTTAAAATATCTATCGTCAGTTCTTTGTTCACGTTCTTCCTCCTCAAAATTGCAGCTGCTGCTTGCGCAGGCGTATGTTAAGCAAAAGCCCCACCAAAAACATATTTGTGGTAAGCGAGCTTACGCCGTAGCTTAAAAACGGCAGCGGTATGCCGGTTACAGGCATTATGCCGGCCGTCATGCCAATGTTTACAAACATATGGAAAGTAAACATAAATGTTATACCCACTGCCAGCAATGTTCCGAAGTCATCTTCGGCATTAAGGGCAATGGTAAGCCCGCGCCAGATAATAATGCCATATAAAAATAATATTACGCACACGCCGATAAACCCGAATTCTTCACCGGCAACGGCAAATACAAAGTCCGTATGGTTTTCCGGCAAAAAGTTCAGCTGGCTCTGTGTGCCCGAAAACCAGCCTTTGCCGGTTAACAGCCCGCTGCCAATGGCGATTTTGGATTGTATTACATGGTAGCCTGCACCGAAGGGGTCAAGCTCCGGGTCTAAAAACACGCGTATACGGTTTTTCTGATATTCCTTTAAAATCATCCAGAAGGCAGGCAAAAGCACCACGAAAGCGCCGCTTAACATTGCCAGCCAGCGCATTTTAAAACCGCTTATAATTAACATGCCCAGTGTTATAACGGCAAAAACCAGCGAAGTGCCTAAATCCGGCTGGCGCATTACCAGCACAAACGGCACAAACACATAGGCAACGGCAGGCAGATAATCGGTAAAATCAGTATAAAGCTCTGCCCTTTTTGCCAAAAACGCCGCCAGGCAGATGATAATTATCGCCTTGGCAAATTCCGAAGGCTGTATTGTAACCGGCCCTATCTGAATCCACCTTTGTGCGCCCAACGCCGAATGCCCCACAAACATTACCGCCAAAAGCAGCACCAGGTTAAAAATATACAAAGGCTTTGCTATCTGCTGCAAAAGACGGTAATCAAAGCGCAGGCAAAAAATAACCAGCAGCACGTTAATGCCAAAAAATATGCCCTGGCGTTCTACAAACCACGCTTCTCCCCTGGCAACGGCATACGAATGCGTAGCGCTGGCAATCAGCATCAGCCCGATGCCAACAAGCGCGCACACCGCGCCTACCAGCCACCAGTCTATGTTACGCAAATATCTCTGCATTTACTGCCTCCGTCATTTAGCGGCAGGGGTATCGGTTATAAACCCCTCCTGCCTGAACCATTCTTCAAAAACTTTATATACAATAGGGCCTGCGGCCGAAGTGCCAAACCCGCCCTGCTCTACAATGCAGGCTACAACAAGTTCCGGGTTTTCTGCCGGTCCGTAGGCAACAAAAAGGCCGTGGTCGCGCCCGTGCGGGTTTTCTGCCGTGCCTGTTTTAGCTGCAATTTGCTTTGGCAAGCTGGCAAAATATGATGCCGTACCGCCTTCTTCCGCTACGCCCTCCAATGCGTTCTGGATAAGCCTCAGCGTATGCATGGATATACCGATATTTCTTGCCGGAGCATGTTCTGCCATCTGGTATACACTGCCGTCATTATTCAGCAGGCTTTCTACCAGATACGGCGGATGGTAAACGCCGTCTGCCGCCACGCAGCTCATCAGCATAGCCAGCTGTATCGGCGTTGCCAAATCTATGCCCTGCCCGATAGAAGCATTAAAGGTATCTCCAAGCATCCAGCTTTCGCCGGGGAAAATTTTCTTTTTGTTTTCCGGCGTCGGCAAAAGCCCGGAAAGTTCTCCTTCAAGTTCTATGCCTGTCGGCGAACCAAGCCCGAACTTTTTGGCAAATTCCACAATATTGTTTATACCAAGGCGGTTGCCCATTTCATAAAAATAAACGTTATCCGATTTACGCAGCGCTTCATGAAAATCAATCCACCCCAGTGCTTCGCCGCCGGCGTTGCCCATCGGCACAAGCCAGTGCTTGCCGCTGTCAAAAATCTTTTCTTCGGGCGTTACCTTGCCAAGCTCCAGCGCTGCAGAACCGGTAACAATTTTAAACGGCGAACCCGGCGGGTATTCACCGCCGATAACTTTATTGCCCATAGGATAGTTAGGGTCATTATTAATGATATTCCAGTCTTTTTCACTAATACCGTGTACAAAAAGGTTCGGGTCGAAAGCAGGGCGGCTTACCATGGCACGCACAGCACCTGTTTTAGGGTCGATAGCAATAATTGCCGCTGCCCTTGCCCCCGGTGCCACCCCGGAAGAACGCAGATAAGCCAGATGCTCATCCACAGCTTTTTCCATGCACAGCTGCAAATCTTTATCTATTGTAAGTTTAAGGCTTTTGCCTGGCACAGGGTCTATCTGCCCAAGCTGCTTAACTACATTGCCTCCAACGTCAACTTCTTCGTCATAACTGCCGTCCTGGCCGCGCACATAACGGTCGTAAGTTTTTTCCAGCCCAAACTTGCCAACCACACTGCCTACCGGCATATTTTTGTAAGAACCTTCGGTAATATCGTAATTGCTTACTTCGCCAACATAGCCAATGGCATGTACCGCAAGCTCTTTATATAAATAGTTGCGCACCGGCTGAATTTCAATCATTACGCCCGGCAGCTCGTTCTTTTTTTCTTCCAGTTTGGTAAGCATTTCCGGAGTAATATTCGTTTTTAAACGCGTCGGTTCATAACTGTCGCTGTTGGCTTCTATTTTTTTCTGCATTTCTGCCACAGGCATTTCAATTATTTCTGAAAGCAGGTTCAGAATTTCCGCATCATAAGGGCTGTTCTGCCTGCGCAGGGCAACTACATACCCGGGCAGGTTATTAACCAGTTCTTCGCCGTCACGGTCATAAAAAATTCCACGCGGAGCAACAACTTTTGTTCTGCGCAAACGGTTGCCGTCAGCCTGGTCGCCGTAAAAATCGCCGCGCCACAGCTGCATATACGCCATACGCCCCAGCAATACCAGCAATATGCAGATAGCGGCAACAAGCATCGCCTGTAATCTGTTAGCATATCTTTTGTTCAGCATTGCCTAAACTCCTTTAAAACAAACCTACTCATCTTTATGCCAATGGCTGATAAAATAACATAATTTATAAACGGGAACTACAAATAAAATATTTCCCAGGCAATATGCAAGTGACTGCTGCAAATACCCGCCCACAAAGGTTAAATCTGCCGCAGGCGTTAAAAACAGCGCCACAAAGAAAAACAGCATGCGTATGCCTGCTGTTATTACCAATGCTGCCACAATATGGTAAGCAAAATGTTCTTTAAACACCTGCCCTTTAATAAACCCGGCAACAAAGCCTACCATACAGCGCGTTATTGTATGAAAGCCAAACACCGCTCCGCTCAGAAAATCATACATTAACCCGGCTGCGGCACCTGTAAGCGCCCCTGTTTGCGGGCCGTACAGCATTGCCATTGCGTAAACAAACAGCAGCACCAGGTCAAATTTCAGCCATGCAGGCTGCGGCACTGTTACCTGAATGCCAAAAAATATCAAATAAACAACAAAGAACAGTAATTTTCTCATTTTACATTACCGTCCTGCTGATGCCATACTACTACAAAAACTTCTTCCAGCCCTTCTCTTACAGCCGCAGGCTCAACGGTTGCGTTGCGCAAAAGGCCTGCCGCATCAAGGCTGCTTTCTTTTACCGTGCCTATTACAATACCGGCAGGATGGTTCTGGCTGTAACCGCTTGTTACAACAACGTCGCCGGGCAATACATCAGCCTCACGCTGCAAATGCTCCATTAAAAGCGGCACATTATTGCCGCCGCGGCCTGTAACAATGCCTACCGCACGCGAATTGGCACGCAGAATACGCGCGCCTACATTACAGCGAGTGCTTGTAACCAAAGTTACGCGTGCCGACGAAGGATATGCTTCATCCACCAGCCCCACCAGCCCGTTAACGGTTACTACCGCCATGTCCTGCTGCACGCCGTCATCCGTGCCTTTGTCAATATACAGGCTGTCGCTTAATTCGCCGGGCGTACGCCCCAAAACTTTAGAAACTACAAGCCTCTGTTCCGGATGCGCATTTTTATAATTCAGCATTTCACGAAGGCGCTGGTTTTCTGCATAAATTTCTGCCATGGCAAGGTTGGCGTAACGCAGTTCGTTAATTTCGCTTTGTAAACTTTCGTTCTGCTGCTGCAAGGTTTTAACAGTCGTCATAGCCTCGCCGGTATCATCAACCCAGCCGCCAACGGCAGAACTTGCCGCCGCAAAAGGCGTAATAACAGCAGTTACCACCCTGTTTATTACAGGAAACCTCAGCGGGTCGTGCAGCGCCATGGCAAACAAAGCCACAAGCACCGCCGCTGCCAGCCCAAGGCTTAAATACTTCTTATTCACGCTTCATTCCTTCAGTTCGTACTATTGGAGGCCATAAAGCCTTTCTTGTAAACGTCAACATTTTCTACTGCAAGGCCGGTACCCAAAGCAACGCAGCTTAGGGCATCATCCGAAACATATACAGGCATGCCGGTATCCCTGCTCATAATGCGGTCAAGGTTGCGCAAAAGCGAAGAACCTCCCGTCATAACAACGCCTCTGTCCATAATATCTGCCGCAAGTTCAGGCGGAGTACGTTCCAGAGTATTCCTTACAGCATCAAGAATATTGGTAACAGGTTCATTGAGTGCTTCACAAACCTGATTGGAATTAATAGTAATGTTTTTCGGCAGGCCGCTTACAAGGTCGCGTCCGCGGATATCCATTTCTTCAGGATTTTCCAGCGGCATAGCCGTGCCGATATTAATTTTTACTTCTTCAGCCGTACGCTCGCCAATAAGCAGGCTGAAAGTTTTACGGATATAACGCACAATAGCGTCGTCCATAGCATCGCCGCCAGTGCGGATGGATTTACTTACAACAATGCCGCCAAGGGAAATAACGGCAACTTCACAAGTACCGCCGCCGATATCGACAACCATGCTGCCGGTAGCTTCCTGTACGGGCAGCCCTGCACCGATAGCCGCAGCCATAGGTTCTTCAATCAGATATGCTTCGCGCGCACCGGCCTGCACCGTAGCGTCAATTACCGCGCGTTTTTCAACTTCGGTAACGCCGGAAGGCACGCCTACAACGATACGCGGGCGCACAAGCGAATTTTTGCCGATTGCCTTTTTGATAAAAAATTTCAGCATCGACTGCGTAATGTCAAAATCAGCAATAACGCCATCTTTCATCGGACGGATAGCAATAATATGCCCCGGGGTACGGCCAATCATCTGCTTTGCCTCCGCGCCTATGGCCAGCACTTCGTTGTTGGCTTTGTCAACCGCAACTACCGAAGGCTCACGGATAATAATGCCCTTGCCTTTTACATGCACCAGCGTATTGGCTGTGCCAAGGTCAATGCCCATATCATGCGAAAATTTATTAAAAAAACCAAACATTGCTTACACCTCATTCATCAAGATAACCATTTTCTCTAAAACTGAAATACCTGCCGTCGCCAATAATAATATGGTCTAAAAGCGGTATGCCCATCACAATACCTGTTTCCTTCAATGCAGAAGTCAAGCGCCTGTCCTCACGGCTTGGCGCCGGGTCGCCGGAAGGATGGTTATGTGCCGCCAGAACGCACGCTGCCCTGTGCAGAACAGCCGGGGCAAATACCTCGCGCGGATGCACCACCGAAGCATTAAGCGAACCTTCGGAAACCTGCTGCATTTTTATCAGCTGGTTTTTACTGTCCAGCAGCATTACCACAAATTTTTCATTTCCTTCATAACGCAGGCGCGGCATTAAAAAGTTAACGCAAGCCTCAGGCGAAGAAAACCTTATTTTCTTCTGCGGCTGTGCCCCGGCCACGCGCCTGCCTAACTCTACTGCGGCCAGTATCGTGGCGGCTTTTGCCGGGCCAAGCCCTTTTATTTTTGATAAATCAGCCACACTGCGCGCTTTGGCGATATTACTGTAAAAACCGTCATCGTCGGTCAGTTCCCTTGCTATATCCAGTGCCGAACGCTGCGGCGTGCCTGTTCTGATTAAAATTGCCAATAATTCCGAATTACTCAATATATCCGGGCCATGTTCTATCAGCTTTTCTCTGGGCCTGTCATCCGCCGGTAAAAGCTTCATCTGCTGGCTCAAAAATTAATCACCCTTTCAAAACATCTTACAAGTAACAGTAAACGCCAACAGGCCCGTACTTATAAACATTCCAATTAATTATATCAAATTTTTCCGTATATGTGTATAGACAAAAAAATATCTGTAAAAAAATTCACAAATAAAATAAAAAACTGCCTGCTGATTAAACAGTGATCTGTACCCTGTCAAGTACTCAATTTAATTATCAACATTTTTTTCTTTAAAT